>Ga0224508_10000009_pt1 | contig 285223 bp, 248 predicted proteins | sample SF_Jan12_sed_USG_4_FD_170157 | JGI IMG/M metagenome (GOLD analysis project Ga0224508, IMG submission 170157) | Sediment microbial communities from San Francisco Bay, California, United States - SF_Jan12_sed_USGS_21 | ecosystem: Environmental > Aquatic > Marine > Sediment | place: USA... | reverse complement strand
CAACCGGCCCCTCGACCACCCGCGCTCCGTTGCCTTGGTTCACTTTCCAAGCCTCGAAGAGCGCGACACCGATGATGATCAACCACATCAACGAAGCCGCGAAGTCGTCGAACATCACGAGGACCGGCGAGATGATCGCCAGTGGAATAGCGACTGCATAGAGGAGGACGCGTGGAGGCTCCGTGTCGGGAGTGACGGGATCGGCGACGGCTGTGGGTGGCGGGACTCCGCCGGCTTCCTCTGCGGCGTCGACCTCGCCGGACGCGGCGCCTTCTTCCACGATGCCCTCACCGAGTGCTTCGGCCAAGGTGGGGACATAGGTGCTCACGATCGCAAGGTAGGTGAGCGTCACGGCCATGCCTTGATACACCCAACCGCCTCGCTCTTTTGAGCCAAGGCGCACGGCGACTCCAACCACGAGACCTACGATGAGCGCGATCAACCCGAGCTCGTATCCCGTAATCGTCATCACAGCATACCAAAGCGCCGCGCAGAGCGCTGCGGCGACCGTGCCAAAGATCAGCGCGCGCGAGAAGCGTCCGAGGCGAGTGCTCTCATCGACGGGCACTTGGCTTGCGCACGTTTCGCACGTCCGCTGGCCGTTGACGAGATAATGCATGCCCGGCGTGATCGTTCCGCAGGTCATGCATGCAAGCGACTCGCCCGTGAGCTCCGGGGCCTCCACCGGCATGCCCTCGAGATCGTGTATCACTTCCGCCAACGGCGGCACCGACTCAGCACTCATTCCAACCCCCTCTTCATCTTAGAGAGTCGGGGCGCCAGATGCCCACCGCACGCGAGATCGGCGTGCTTCGAGAAACTTTTGATCTCCAACTCCCCGGTATCTACATTGAGAAAAGCGGTGAAACCCAACCGCGCTAGCTGGGGGGAGCAGACATGGGAGACATTTTTTGGGGTGCCGCGATCATCGGAATCGGGCTGTTGATGGGAGGCTCGGTCTTTCTTGGCGACTTCAGCCTCTGGAACATCCTCTTCGACGGCCTCGGCGCCTTCTTCATCGGCAAGGGCGTACTCGGACTGATGAGACAGCGCTCCGTCTCCTGACACGACGGTGCTACGCTCCAAGCGAGGGGTTTACCGGCCGACCCCTAGTTGGTTTTCTCTGCACGGGAGCTGCTGGTGGATGTCGTGTTCGATAGCTCGGTGGAGGCGTTTCTGTCGCATGCCGGCGCGACCCTCATGCGCGACGAGGCTGCCAACAGTTTGATCTTCGGTTTGTGCGACGACCTGCGACGCGGTCGATACGCGAAGCATGCCCCGGTGCTCGCCCGGGTGAACGATTCTCGAGGTCGGCTGCTGACCGTGGCGTTTCAAACGCCCCCGCACAACCTGGTGGTGAGCTTTTGTGAAGATTCCAGCGCATGGCCGGCGTTGGCCACTGCTCTTGCGAACGCCAAGGTAACGGCGCCCGGCGCGCTGGGTCCTGCCCGCGAGGTCGTGGAGTTCGCCGATGCTTGGAAGAACGAGACCGGAACTCAGCTCCGGATGGGCCTCGCAAGTCGCATTCATCAGCTCAGTAAGGTGTTGTGGCCGGCGCAGCCGGGAGGCGAAATGCGAAACGCGACGACGACGGACCTTGAGCTCGTTCGAGACTGGACGGTTCGGTTCATGCAAGAGTCGGTTCCGGACGAGGTGGTTCCTATCGAGGAGATCGTGCGAACAGCCGAGCAACGGGTCGCCGAGGGCAAGTTGTTTCTATGGATCGACGGCGACTCGCCGGTGTGCATGGCGCAGCTGACGGGGCAGACTCCGAACGGAATTCGAATTAGCGGTGTGTACACGCCGCCTGATCGGCGCCGGAAGGGTTTCGCAAGCGCGCTGGTCGCCCACTTGAGCCAACGACAGCTCGATGAGGGGCGACGTTTCTGTTTTCTCTACACAGATGCGGAGAACCCCGTATCGAACAGGATCTATCAAAGGATCGGTTATCGGGAGGTCTGCGAGTGTCGGCATGTTCTGTTTGATGGCTGACGCTCGTTCTCGCGGTGCCCTGAACACGCTTGCATCCCCGTCAGAGTCCTCGGCACGGAAAGGTGTAAAAGAATGTCGCGTCCCTTGACGCCTTACCGTCGGGTTGCCAAAGTGCGACCTCACCGTAAGGCAGGGAGCATGGGTTCCCGCCGATTTCCGGTCGGCGGCGGCGCACTTGGACTGGGCGTGATGAAGCTCGTGACCTTGCTCTCGCGGGGGGCCGAAGCCCGCAGGCTACGAACGAAGCAACGCCGGGCCGCCTGACCACATCGCCATTGACAGCGCCAGTGCCGGGGTTACCGCCCGTGCCAGCGCTAGCTTCTCAAACCGGTCGTTGTAGAGTCTCCGGCGTGTATAAGAAGATCCTGGTTCCCTTGGACGGCTCGGAACGGGCAGAGACGATCTTGCCGTACGTGGAAGATCTGGCGACTCGATACGAGTCTACAGTGCTGTTTCTACAAATTATGGAGCCTGGCGTCGTCGATACCAGCCCGTTCGACGCTTCTCCAGAAGCGAGTGCCAACAAAGCCGTTCGACGCTCGGCGCAGGTCACTGACTATCTGACGCAATGGGAGCAGAAATTTCAGACCAAGGGAATCGACGCGCGACATCGAGTCGAACACGGGCCGGTTGTCCGGATCATCGCTGAAGTTGCCACAAGTGAAGATGTTGACCTCATCGCCATGGCCAGTCACGGGCGGACGGGCCTACCGCGAGTATTTTATGGCAGCGCGGCCGCCGGCGTATTAAACCGCGTCGATCGGCCCTTGTTTCTGGTTCGCGCCAATGGATACTGACTAAAGAAAAAAAAGCGCCCGAAGCCTTGGACGACGCAAAGCGTCGGCTCTTCGGGGTGCCAGCGTCGGTGTTCGTGTGGACAACCTGTCCGGAGTACGTTCGATACGGTGGCATGAGCTCGACCCTCGCACTACGGTGCCCTTCATCGATGATCGACGTTGACTTGGCTTTGCGCGAGCGGTTTGGGCTCGACGCGTTTTATCCATGGCAACGCGAGGCGATCGACGCGCTTCTCGAGGGGCGGCGGAAGGTGGTGGTGATCGCCCCGACCGGTGGGGGCAAGTCGCTTTGCTATCAGCTTCCGGCGGCCGTGCTCGAAGGGACGTCCATCGTCGTCTCTCCTTTGATCGCGCTCATGGAGGATCAGGTGCGCGCGCTATCGCAGCGCGGGATCCCTGCGACCTATCTCGCATCGACGCTCGATCCCCAAGAACGGCACCGGCGCGAGCAGGATATTTTTCGGGGGCACTACCGGTTGGTGTATGTCGCGCCCGAGCGCTTGGCTTCCGATAGTCTCGTCGAGATGTTTGCCGGCCTTCGGCCGCCGCTGGTCGCGGTCGATGAGGCGCATTGCATCTCGCAGTGGGGGCACGATTTTCGCCCGTCGTATTTGCGCCTAGGCGAGGTGATCGCGCGTTTGAAGCCGTCTCGTGTCCTGGCGTGCACCGCGACCGCAACACCGATCGTCCGGCGTGAGATTCAAGAGCGCCTGGGCCTTCCCCCGGAAGACACGGCGGTGTTTCTTCGTGGGTTTTCGCGGCCGAACCTTCATTTGGCGGTCGCTGAAAACGACAACTCCGCGCATCGGCGCAAGCTCATGCTCGCCGCGCTCGGCAATGCGCTTGGGTCTCCTTCGAGCCCGATGGGGGGCGCCATTGTGTACGCGGCGACCCGCAGGAATACCGAGAAGCTTGCCGATGTCATCGCCGACGCGGGCTGGCGGACGGCTGCTTATCATGCGGGGCTTCCCGCGCAGCTTCGGGAAGAGGTCAATCGCCGCTTTGCCGATCGCTCCCTCGACGTAGTCGTTGCCACCAATGCGTTCGGGATGGGGATCGATCGGGCGGACATCCGCACCGTGGTGCACGTCCAGGCGCCTGGCTCGGTCGAGGCGTACTATCAAGAAGTCGGGCGCGCGGGGCGTGACGGTCAGCCCGCCCACGGGCTCTTGCTCACGAGCTCGGGCGACTTCGGGTTGCGGCGACGGCTGATCGGGTACGGCGGGGGGGCGGGCTCCGAGACGGCCACCGACCCCGAGCACATCCAACAACAATGGCGGTTGTTCTTGGACTTGATGCGCTACGTCGAGGCGGGGAGCTGTCGACACGACTTCATCCTCCGGTACTTCGGCGACGAGCAAGAGACCCTTGGCGGCTGCGGGCATTGCGATGTCTGCGAGAAGCTGGAGCATGAGGGCGAGAACCCCGAGGCGATGCGGGTCCCCGAAGACGATGCGCTCGTGGTGCTCAAAGCGCTTGCGGGCGTCGCGCGCAATCAGCGGCGGGCGGGTCTCGGTGCGGTCGCCGAGATGTTGCACGGCACCGACAACGAGCGCATTCGCCGTCTGGGGCTCACGGAGCTCAGCACTCACGGGCTTCTGGCAGCTCACCCGAAGCCGTGGCTCGTCGTCTTGCTCCGAAGACTGTTGACGGCGGGGTTGGTCGATTTGACCGGCAACGAGTTTCCGGTTCCGTTCCTGACCGAGCGCGGCGTCGCAACGATGAAGGGCGACGAGCCGGTGCGGGTGCTCCTGCCAGCGCCGGAAGTGGGTCGGACGCGTTCGACGAAGAAGGAGCGCCGCGTTGACCCCGTCACGCGCATCAGGCTGTCTGGGGTCGACGAGGCGCTCTTCGAGCGGCTGCGCGAAAAGAGGCTCGATCTTGCACGGGCCAAAGGGGTGCCGGCGTACTTGGTATGTCACGACCGCACGCTTCTCGAGATCGCAGCGCACCGCCCCTCCACGCCAGAAGCGCTTTCCGATATCTACGGCATGGGGCCCGCCCGCATTGAGAGCTACGGAGAGCCGTTCTTGGAGACGGTGAGGGCGAGCGGGTAGGTCACTGGCGCTGACGCTGGCGCTGACACTGACACTGACACTGGCGCTGGCACGGGCACTGACGCTGGCACTGGCGCTGACGTCATGCTGCCGAGATTCGTTCTTGTGGGGCTGTGAGAACTTTGCCCAGGAAGTCCAACACTGCGCGTATTCGGGCGCTGTCTCGGAGGTCTTTGTGCACCGCCTGCCAGATCTGCCGGGGCTCGGGGCCGCCTTCGACCGGAATGCGTACGAGCTGTCGGTCATGATCCGCAACCAGGCACGGAAGTAGGGCGATGCCGGTTCCGGCCGTGGTGGCCGCGTACATCGCCGAGACGCTGTCGGAGCGGAGGGCGACGTGCGCGCCGTCCATGCGTGCTTCGACCCAATCGTTCTCGCGCCGAAACGGGCGCCTGCTTGCGAAGAGGATCATTTGGTGGCCCGCGAGGGAATCCTTCGGCAGGCCGAAGCGGTCGACGTAGTCGCGCGACGCGTAGAGCCCGAGATGGATGAACGAGAGCCGCTTGATGATCAGGTCTTCTTGGGTGGGGCGTGCGAGTCGCAAGGCGATGTCGGCTTCCCGTCGCGCGAGGTTCACGTCCAAGTTGGTGCAGTTGAGGTCGAGCTGGACTTGCGGGTAGCGCTCACGGAACCGGCGGAGGTGTGGCGCGATGAAACGGGTGGTGAGCATTTCCGTCGCGGTGAGCTTGACGACCCCTTCGAGCTTTTGGTCCTCCCCGGCGACGTCTCGTTCGACACCAAGGGCCTCCCGCTCGATCCGTTCGGCGCGCGGTAAGAGCCGATGGCCGGCTTCGGTAAGGACGTAGCCGGCGGGGGTGCGATCGAACAGACGCGCGCCGAGCTCTTCCTCGAGCTTCACGAGGCGCCGTCCGACGGTGGTGGGGTCCAGCTTTAGCGCAGCGCCGGCTGCAGCCAGCGTGGCTTGGCGCTGGAGGGTCAAAAAGTAACGAACATCGTCCCAGTTGAACATGCCTGCACCATCGCAGGTATAGCTGACAGTTTCAACTGCACAATTGCTCTATCGTTTGGAAAGTAAAGGAGCGACCCATGCAAACCAAAACACCCACACGGCGAACCCGTTCTCGACGAGGTCGGACCTATCTCGACCCGCATTTCTTCAGCGGAGCCACGCGGAAGCGCGCGGAAGCCCCTGGAAACTCGGTCAAAGTGCGGCCTTCTTGGGTGAGCTATCACATCACAACGGACGAGGTGCTCGAGGACCTGAGCTACGGTCGCGACTGAGCACCCCTCGACCATCCAAACCCCGGCAAATCACGGGAAAGGCAACAGCTATCACGTAAAAATCTGTTATTATAGGAATTCGGGCAAGGGACCGAATGGACCGACCTAGACTGACTTGGATTGCGGTGGCTACCGCTGCGTGGATGGCGCTTGCCGGGTGCGGCGGGGGCACGACGCCGAACGGGAAGGCTCCTCGGATCACGTCGACCCCGCCGACCACCGCAACGGTGGGTGTCCCGTTCAACTACACGGTGACGGCCGATGGTCTGACGCCGATGCTGTACGCACTGTCGGCCGGCCCCGAGGAAATGAGCCTCGACTCCGCGACAGGCGTCGTAACCTGGACCCCGCAGAACGAGGGTACCGAGTCTGCCACGATCGTCGTTTCCAACATTGCCGGCAGTGACGCCCAGTCGTTCGACGTCGTGGTTGAGGTCCGGCGTGGGCCGGTGTTCATCTCGACGCCGCCCATGGAGGCGACCGTTGCTGCCGAGTATTCGTACGACCCGGAGGTGATCGCAGAGGGAGCGGTGACGTGGACCGCGCCAGTCGCCCCCGATGGGTTGACCCTCGATGCCGAGACGGGAGCGGTGCGTTGGACTCCCAGCACCGCGCAGGCGGGAATGAACAGCATCACCATTCGAGTCACCGAAACCGAGAGCGGCGCCTTTGCCGAGCAGAGCTTCACGGTGACGGTCACGGACACCGGGGGGCCAGCCGTGATCACATCGATGCCTCCAGATCGTCTCTATCAGGGCGAAACTCTGTCGTACGATGCGACCGCTTCAGGCGCCCCCACAATCGTGTGGACGGTGACGACCCCGTCCATGGGAATGCCGGCCATGGGGGTCACGATCGCCTCCGACCCTCCTGAGGGCACCGCGGTAACGGTCGAATGGGACACCGTCGGCACTGCGCCAGGCGACTACACCATCGCGCTCGAAGTGAGCAACGGTCTCGGGTCTCCGAACGTCCAGGAATTCACGGTGACAGTCGACCCACGGCCTCCGGTGCCCGTCATCGACCTCGTCACCCTGCCGCCACCTGCGATCATGTTTGTCGGAGACCCTTATGACTACGACGTGAATCTGACTCCGGAGAGCGATAGCTCGGGTATCGTTTGGAGCATCGTCGAAGGCTCGACGGTGCCTACGGATTTGGCGATCACAATCGACCCGGATACAGGCGAAGTGGCGTTCACCGCCTCCACGAGCAACGGTGAAATGCGATACGCCTACGGCGTACGCGCCACCAACGTGCTCGGCGAGGCAGATGAAGCAACGATCACGGTCGACGCAGTGTTCCCGCCGGCCACTCCAATTCTCACGGTGACTCCCGGCACGACGTTCACGCTCCAAGTGGGCCAGAGCTTTCCCGGCGCTTCGGCCACCGCCACAGGAAGCCCGGATCCAGTCCTCGCGATTTCGGGCTTCCTTCCCGACTTCCTCGAGTTCGATCCGCTCACCGGGTTACTCTCTGCGTCGTCCACCAAGCCCGCTCCCGAAGTCGGGGACATCGGAGGCTATTCCTTCGACATCGTTGCCAGCAACAGCGAAGGCACGGACAGCGCGACGATCGACGTCACCGTAATCGCTGCGCCTCCAGAGGTGGATTCGATCACCCCAGCTGCGGGTCGGCGGCAGTCCGACGTGCCGGTCGTCGTTCGCGGGAGCGGATTCGTGGGCCTTGCTAGTCCGACGATCGTTTTGCAGCTCGGCGGTTATGTCGAAGCGTTGACGACCACTTTCGTCGACGATACGACCTTGACGGCAACGGTCCCGACCGATCTTGCGCGCCCATCTGGAGTGTATGACGTGGTCGTCGACCAAGGCTCCACGGAGGCGCTCACCAAGCGGTTCACCGTCACCGAGGGGGATGGCTCGACGCTCAGCGGTACTGTGTCCACCGACATCACGCTCACGGCGATCGACAGCCCGCATCACGTCACCGGAGACGTTCAAATCGAAAGTGGCGCGACGATCACGATCGAGCCGGGCGCGGTGGTGATGTTCGAGGGAGGCACCAACCGGAGGATCGATGTCGGTGTCAACAGCGCGGGGGCGATCGCCGCGGACGGCGGTGAGCCCGGAGTCGGTGACCAAATCGTGCTCACCCGCTTCCAAGGTGCCGGTGGCCCTGCGCCGAGCGGGCACTACCGTGGGCTTCGATTTGGGGCGAATGTGATTTCGGCCACGAATTCCCTTGGAAACGTCGTCATCGAGTTTGCCGGACGTCGCAATGCGGCGACCGACCAGGGCGCGATCGAGGTGCTCAGTGGATCGGCGCCCCGAACCCATGACTCGCTTATCCGCGAGAGCCTGAACTACGGCATTTACGTCCGCGGCGGCGGCGGCTCCGATACCGTGGACTGGTTCGCGGACAATCAGCTCACCGCCAATGCGCGCTCCCCGATCAGCATCGGGGGTAACGATGTGTCGACGCTGGGCGCGAATCTCGATCTCACCGGGAACGGAGAAGATCGGGTGTTCGTTCGCACCTCGACCGTCTCGCGCCCGAGCGCATCATGGGACGACTATGGCGTTCCGTTCTTCTTGAATCAGGGCGTCGTCGTGCGGAACGGCAGCGTGATGACGCTTCGACCCGGCACGGAGCTCCGATTCGGCTCGGGTCGTCGGCTTCAGGTGTCGACTGCCACGGAAGACGGCACCTTGATCGCGTCTGGCACCGCCGAGGCCCCGATTCAACTGGTCCCCGATTCGGGTGTCGTCGGGGACTGGGACGGTATTCATCTCGATGACAACATCGGCGCCGGAACGGTCTTCCGAAACGTGCGGATCGAAGAGTTCAGCGGCAGTCAAAGCGGTGGCCTCCGCCTCGACAACCCAGACATTCCGGGCGCGCGTCGCGCCATCGTCGAGAACTGCCTCATCCAAAGCAGCGATCCTGGGTCAGTCGGGGCGCACCTCGCAGCGAACGCGCGTATGAGCTCATTCGAGAACAATGTGCTCGACGTGGTGTCTCTGTCGGTCGATGCGGTTCTGGTGGGCTTCAACGATCTGCTCCGCGCGTCAAACACCTATGAAGCACCCCTTCAGGTCCGGGCGAGCACCGCGACCGGTGTCGACCTGGTTTGGGTGGAGCCCGTGGCGAGCGACACGTCGACGCAGCCGATCCGGCCGACCGGCAATCTTACGGTTAGTGCCGGCTCGCTCACGGTGGGACCGGGTGCGCAGGTCCAGATGCCGTTGAACGGACAGCTACAGATGCTCGACAGTCAGCTCGTGGTCGATGGCGATGTCACGGATCCGGTCGTGTTTGCACCGGCTCCTGGTGCAGCGTACTGGAATCGCATTCGGCTCCGGGGCACCGGAGGGACTGGCGTCTCGCGGATCAGCCATGCCGTGCTCGACACCGCCGGCTCAGACCCAACCCTCGGCGCCAACCAAGCGCGGGCTGCGCTCGTGGTCGAGACAAACGGCGGCGTGCCTGCGACCCCGATGGTCTCGAACACCACGGTCACCAACAGCAATGGCTACGGCATGGTCTTCTACGATCAAACGCACTGTGCAGGCGGCTGTGATGACAACACGGTCAGCGGCTCGCGCTTTGCCGGGCTCCGGATGTTTGCGAACTTCATCGGCCGCTTTGGTACGGGCAACGCGCTGGCGGGCAACAACACCTCGTCCATGGAGGGGCATGAAGGTGTATGGGTCGTAGGCGATACTGTCGACGTCGGCGCCTCGTGGCCTGCGAACGACGTGCCTTACGTGGTCCAAGGCAACATCGAGGTCCGCCAGGCCACCCCGTTCGATCCAGTGCCTACGATGACGATCGAACCCGGGGCCGAGCTTCGGTTCGCCGAAGACCGACGTCTTCGAATCGGGGAGGGCGGCGACGGTCTTCTCGAGGCGCAAGGCACGGTGGCCGACCCGATCAGGTTCACCACCATCGACTCGGCGATGCCGGTGTATTGGCGCGGGATCGAATTCGGCCAAGGCTCCGATGGGTCGTTGATCGACAGGGCGGAGGTCTCTTACGGCGGTCGCAACGTCGACACGGGCAATCTAAACTTCCTGTCGGGATCCTTGGTGACGGTGGGTTCGGTCGTGTTTACGCATGGCAACAACTACGCCGGTGTCGCCTACGCGGGATCCGGTCCTGTGTTCGTCGGTCCACCGACTGACCGCGTGTACACGTTCAACGGCTTCGATTGCATTCGCGACGTCGCCGCTGGTAGCTGCGATCCGCTGTAACTAGGCGGCAGCGTGGGAATGGTAGGCGCGGGCTCCGTGGGTTGCGCCGCTAGATCGGCTCTCCTACGCTCGCGTCCATGTCGGACAAAGACGACATTTCTCAAAAGACGCTGGCGGTTCACGGCGGCGAGCCGCGGACGTACCCATATGACGCCCTGGCGGCGCCGATCACGCAGACCGCCACCTATTCGTTTGCGGACACGGCCGAGCTGATCGCCTATTTCGAAGGTCGCAAGGATCGCGAAGAGTACGGGCGCTACGGCAACCCTTCGGTACGCCTGGTCGAAGAAAAGGTAGCGGCTCTCGAGGGCACCGAGGATGCAGTGGCGTTCGCAAGCGGCATGGCTGCGGTGACGTCGACCATTTTGGCCCTCGTGAAGTCGGGCTCGCATGTGATCTTGTTTGCGGACTGTTACCGGCGGACAAGGCAATTCGTGACCACGTTCCTCGGTCGCTTCGATGTTTCACACACCCTGATCCCGCCAGCCGATGTCGGTGCGCTCAAAAAGGCCATTGTCCCAGAGACCCGTCTGGTGATCGCCGAAGCGCCCACTAACCCCTATCAAACGATTCCGGACCTCGAGGAGCTCGTCGCGATCTGTAAGAAGAAGAAGATCAAGACGCTGATCGACAGCACGTTTGCGACGCCAGTCAATTGCAACCCCGCGCGCTACGGTATCGACCTGGTGATCCACAGCGCAACCAAGTACCTCGCGGGCCACAACGATGTGCTTGGGGGCGTCTTGGCCGGTAGCGCGGGCATGGTATCGCTCGTGCGCGACCTGCGCAGCCTGCTCGGCGCGACTCTCGATCCGCATGCCGCATACCTCATCCACCGTGGCATCAAGACGCTCGCGCTTCGCATCGAGCAACAGAACGCGACCGCTCAGGCGATGGCGGAACGGCTCGAGCAGCATCCGCGCGTGCGACAGGTGTGGTATCCAGGCTTGGCATCTCACCCGAACCACGACACTGCGCGCCGTCTGATGAGCGGTTTTGGTGGGGTAGTGACCTTTGAGCTGGATGCCGATCTCGAAGGCACGAGCCGTTTTGTCGACGCTTGCCGCATCCCACGGATCGCGCCGAGCCTCGGCGGTGTCGAGTCGCTGATCGAGCAACCCGCCCTGATGAGTTACTTCGAGCTGAGCACTGAAGAACGCGAAGCGATCGGCATCAAAAACAACCTCGTGCGTCTTGCCGTCGGCATCGAAGACACCGATGAGCTTATTGCGGATGTATTGGCGGCTCTCGGCGCGACCCGCTGAGCATCGCCTCTGACAGTGAAATTCGGCTCACAAAGCGGAACTGGAACTCTTGGCTCTCACTGCGAATGGGGCTGGCCACCGCCCGATGGGCCGAGGTGCAAGTATGCGTAATCGCTATTGACTCGCCGGGGGCCAAAGATATACTCAGCGGCCAATGGGGAAAGAATCGATGACGAAGTCGGAGCTCATCGACGCTGTGGCCCAGCGGACGAAGATCACCAAGAGTCGAGCTGAACAGGTCGTCAATTGCGTGTTCAACTCCATGACGGCAGCGCTCGAAAACGGGGAGGGGATCGAGATTCGCGGCTTCGGCAGCTTCACGGTTCGTCACTACAAATCGTACCACGGCCGCAATCCTCGGACTGGGAAGCCCGTTCCCGTTCCTGAAAAACGCCTTCCGTTCTTCAAGGTCGGAAAAGAGCTCAAAGAGCTCGTCAATGGCGGCGTTTCCGAGCCCGGCGAGTAGGGACGATCGATGAAACCCGAAGCGCAGCTCGCCGAGCTCAAGCGCGGCGTCGTGGACCTGCACGTCGAGGCTGACCTGCTCGAGCGGCTGAACGAGGGGAGGCCGCTCAAGATTAAGGCTGGTTTTGATCCGACACGACCGGATCTACACCTGGGTCACACGGTGCTCCTCAACAAGATGCGTCAGTTCCAAGATTTGGGCCACGATGTCGTGTTCATCGTCGGCGATTTCACGGCGCAGATTGGCGACCCGTCGGGGCGAAGCAGCACGCGTCAAGTGCCCACCCGCGAGGAGATCGAAGAAGGCGCGAGGACGTACGCCGAGCAGGCCTTCAAGATCCTCGACAAAGAGCGCACGCAGATCGTCTACAACGGTGAGTGGCTCGGTAAGCTGGCGTTCGATGATGTCATCCGCCTCGCCGGCAAATACACCCTAGCGCGGATGATGGAGCGCGACGACTTCAAGCGTCGTTGGGCGGAGCACGTGAGCATTTCGCTTCATGAGCTCTTGTACCCGCTTGCCCAAGCGTACGATTCAGTGGTCCTCGAATGCGACGTAGAGCTAGGCGGCACCGACCAGCTCTTCAATCTTCTCGTGGGTCGGGAGATCATGCGGGAGATGGGGCAGCGCCCGCAGATCGTCATTACGACGCCGATCCTCGAGGGGATCAACGCACGCGTCGAGAACGGCAAGATCGTGGGCGCGAAGATGAGCAAGTCGCTCGACAACTACGTCGCGATTGACGAGGCGCCGAAAGAGCAGCTCGGCAAGCTGATGAGCCTCTCGGATGATCTGATGTGGCGTTACTACGAGCTTCTTTCGACCGAGCCCGAGGCCGAGGTCCAACGCCGAAAACGGGCTTGTGCAGCGGGGGACCTAAACCCGCGAGACGTGAAGATGATGCTCGCCAAAGAAATCGTCGCTCGGTACCACGGGGCAAGAGAGGCAGATGGCGCCGAGGCTTCGTGGCTGGCGCAATTCTCCCAGCGACAGGTGCCAGACGACATGCCGGAGCGCGAGGTCGTCCTAGAGAACGAAGAAGTGTGGATCCCCAAGCTTCTCAGCGACTTGGGCCTCGTGAAAAGCTCGAGCGAAGGCCGTCGCCGAATCCAGCAAGGCGGCGTCGAGATCGATGGTAACCGCATCAGCGACCCCCAAGCCAAGCTTCCAAAAGGGGGTCCCTACATCATCAAGGCTGGAAAGCGTGCCTGGGCGGCCGTCACCCTCAAATAACCGCTCAAAACAATCCTTGACAATGTAAATTTTACGCTGTAAGGACACTTCATGCCCCGGGCGAGCCTCACAGAAGAGCAGGTGGAGGCGTTCCGGACACGAGCCGTCGAGGCGGCGATCGGCCTATTTGCAGGGCTCGGATACCAAGGCGTGACCCTGAGGGCGCTCGCGGCGGAGCTCGGGGTCAGCCCGATGACGCCGTATCGGTATTTCGAGAACAAAGAAGAGCTCTTCGCGAGGGTGCGCACCGAAGCGTTCCGCCGGTTTGCCGATGCACAACGGGACGCTTCGAACGGACTGGAAGACCCGGCTGACGCGCTTCATGCCCTCGGCAACGCCTATGTCACGTTCGCCCTGAACGAACCGGACGCGTACCACATCATGTTCGAGCTTCGGCAGGCGCCTGCAGGGACCTACCCAGAGCTCGAAACGGAACAGGCGCGCGCGTTCTCTTACCTCCTCGCGGCAGTCGAAGGGGTCATCGATGCAGGCCACATGGAGGGGAAGCCAGTCCATCAGGCGCACTTACTCTGGGCCCAAGTGCACGGTCTCGTTTCGCTTCACCTCGCGGGCAAGTTGGCGATGGGGTGTTCATTGGAGGACCTTTTGCCCGAGGTTTTCGAAAAGCTACAGGCGGCCGAATAGGTCCGCATAGGAGAGCCACATGCGTATTGGAACCTCGTACAAACAGCACCGCGATCTCGCCGATCGGTGGGATGCGATCGTCATCGGCTCAGGCATCGGCGGTCTTGCCGCCGCCGCAGCGCTTTCGAAGCTCGCCGGCAAACGTGTGCTGGTGTTGGAGCGTCACTACACGGCTGGCGGCTTTACGCACACGTTTCGGCGCCCGGGCTACGAATGGGATGTCGGTGTCCATTACATCGGCGAAGTCTCCAACCCGCGCTCGGCGATGAGGCGCGTCTTCGATTTCGTGACCGACGGCGGGCTCGAGTGGGCCGACATGGGGGATGTCTACGATCGCATCATCATCGACGACCGGACGTACGACTTCGTCAAGGGACGTGAGCGCTTTCGGGAGAAGCTCCACGGCTACTTCCCGAAGGAAACCCGCGCCATCGACGAGTACCTCGAAAAGATCCGCGCCACCTCGAAGAAGGGCCAGCTCTTTTTCGCAGAAAAAGCGATGCCGGGCCTGGTCTCTTCCGTGTTTGGGGGCTTGATGCGAAGGCCAGTTCTCAAAGAGGCCCGGGTCACCACGCGGCAGGTGCTCGAAAGCCTCACCCAAGACCAAGAGTTGATCGGCGTCTTGACGGGGCAATGGGGCGACTACGGATTGGTCCCGGCCGAGAGCAGCTTCTTCATCCACGCGTTGGTCGCGACGCACTATCTCAAAGGCGCTGCATACCCCATTGGCGGTGCCTCGCGGATCGCCGCGACGATCCTTCCAGTCATCGAGGCTGCTGGAGGTGAGGTCGTCACCAATGCCAACGTTCAAAGGGTTTTGATCGAAGAAGGACGGGCGGTTGGCGTCGTGCTCGAAGACGGTCGCGAGCTTCGCGCTCCCTTGGTCGTCAGCGATGCGGGAGTCGCCAATACCTACGGCCGCCTTCTGCCGAACGATATCGCGGAGGGCCACGGCCTTCGCCCCAAGCTCGAGGTGATCGAGCCCTCGGTCGCGCACCTGTCGGCCTACATCGGTCTCCGGGGTACGACCGAGGAGCTCGGGCTCGAAAAAACCAATCTGTGGGTGTATCCGACGCCGCACCACGAGGAGAACGTCCGGCGATTCATCGCCGACAAGAACGCTCCGCCACCGGTCGTCTATCTGTCGTTTCCTTCCGCGAAAGATCCGGACTTCCAGCGACGCTACCCCGGCCGCTCGACGATCGAAGCGATCACCCTCGCGCCCTACGCGTGGTTCGAGTCCTGGGAGAACACCGCGTGGAAGAAGAGAGGCGCCGATTACGACGCATTCAAGGGCGAGCTCGAGGCGCGCCTGCTCGAGACGCTCTACGAACAGGCTCCCGCAACGCGAGGCAAAGTCGAGGTCTGCGAGCTCTCGACGCCGCTCACCACCCGAAACTTCGCGAATCATCCGCGCGGCGAGATCTATGGGTTGGCGCATACTCCGGCACGCTTCGAGCAGCGGTGGCTCAGGCCGCGCACCCCGATCAAAGGCCTTTTCCTCACGGGCGCCGACATTTGCTCGGCGGGGGTCGGTGGCGCACTGATGGGGGGGATGCTTTGCAGCTCTGCTGTGCTCGGACGCAACGTTCTCGGAACGGTTTTGCAGCGAAAGGCGCAAAGCCTGCGCGACACCGCGGCCTCACACGAAGCATCGGCGCACGCTTGAGCCAACACCTGGTCGTTTCGCGCGGCGTGCCCGATTGAGTATGCTACGCGGACTATGACTCCCCTCGATCTTTCGCATTCGGTTTGGGAACAGGTCTACATGGTGGCTCCGCTCACCATCATCGGGACGCGCGAGCCCGATGGCACATACGACCTTGCCCCAAAGCACATGGCCATGCCGCTCAGTTGGAAGGACCACTACGGCTTCGTTTGCACGCCTTCGCATGCGACCTACGCGAACGCGCGGCGCGAAGGTTGCTTCACGGTCAGCTTTCCGAAGCCGGACCAGATCCTACTGACCAGCCTTGCCGCTGGGCCCCGTTGTGACGACGACCAGAAACCCGCGCTGGCGGCGGTGCCTACCGTTCCGGCGACCAAGATCGATGGCGTGCTTCTCAGCGACGCGCACCTCCATCTCGAATGCAAGCTCGAGAAGATCATCGATGGCTTCGACGTGAACAGCCTCATCATCGGCCGAGTCGTGGCGGCTGCCGTGTCCGACGACAGTGCCCGATACGCTGACGTCGACGCCCAGGAAATGATCGCCCACTCCCCGATGCTGGCCTATCTGCACCCGGGGCGCTTTGCGAAGATCGTCCAAACCCAGGCCTTCCCCTACCACGTGGGCTTTCGACGCTGACCGATCCCGATGTCTGAGGACCAGCCGAAACGAATCGTCGAGCATCTCGAAAAGAGACGCCCACAGATGCTCGAGCTGCTGGAGCTCCTGGTTCGCGCAGAATCCCCATCCGACGAGCCAAGCACCCAAGCACGGATGCTCGGCTTGCTTTCAGACGCGTTCGTCGAGCGTGGGTTTCGGCCTCGGATCATTGCCGGAAAACGGAGTGGCGGCATGTTGCTCGCGATGCCGATGAACCGTGCACGACGACGCCCTCATCAGCTCGTCCTTGGCCACTGCGACACCGTGTGGCCGGTGGGGACCCTCGAGTCGATGCCGATCAGGATCGAGAAAGGGACCTTCTGGGGACCCGGTTCTTTCGACATGAAAGCCGGGTTGGTGCAGGGCCTCTTTGCTCTCGACGCCCTTCGTGCAGTCGGTGCTGACACGTTTTCGGTCACCCCGGTATTCTTCATCAATTCAGACGAAGAGATCGGAAGCCACGATTCGACGCGAGTCATCAAACGCCTCGCGCGCTGCGCCGACCGATGTTTCGTTCTCGAGCCATCGCTCGGCCCGGAAGGGAATCTGAAGACAGCTCGCAAAGGGGTTGGGCGGTTCACGATCCGCGTGCTGGGCAAGGCGGCTCATGCGGGGCTCGATCCTGGCAAAGGAGCGAGTGCGATTCTCGAGCTTTCTCTGGTGATTCAGAAATTGTTTGCTCTGAACGACGCCGAAAAGGGAATCACCGTCAACGTCGGAACCATCGATGGTGGGCTCAGCCCAAATGTCGTCGCGCCCGTGAGTCAAGCGACGGTCGATGTCCGAGTTCCGACCAGCGCGGACGCGGTGTACATCGAGCGCGCGATCCATGCACTGCGGGCCGAGACCCCAGGAACCACGCTCGAAGTGCAAGGCTCGATCGGGCGCCCGCCGATGGAGCGCACCCCCGGCAACCAGAAGCTTTGGCTGTTGGCACGACGGGGCGCCGAGGACCTCGGCATTCACATCGAGCAAGTGATGGCCGGTGGCGGCTCGGACGGCAACACGACCAGCCAGTATGCGCCGACTATCGATGGTCTCGGTGCGGTGGGCGCAGGGGCCCACGCGGTGAACGAGCACTTGGTCTTGGAAAGGATGGTCGAGCGTTCGGCTCTGCTGGCGAGGCTGCTCTCGTTCCCTCCTCTCGAGGAGATCGGGCTATGACCGGAAAGATCTTTCACGGCTCGCTCACGCGGATCACGGATTTCGACCGAGTTGGCTTCGATTGCCAGTCATTGCCACGCGAGCAGTGGGAGGCTGGGGACTACGTGGTGGGCCAGGCGAGCATTCTGAGGGGTGGGCTCTCGGCCATCGAGCTCAGGAGTGGCCGACTGATCCACGCCGTCGACGGAGACTCGGTCCTCGGAGCGTTGGGGGTGCGCCATGCCACCCTCGAGATCGTAGGTTCGTGGAAAGAAGTGGCCGCCGACGGACACATGCACCTGCTGACCGCCGCCGGACTCCTCGGCCGGGCCACCTCCGTATCCGGGATGCTTGGATCGCCGATGCGGATCGACTACCAAGGTCATGCGATGCGCAACGGCACCAAGCTGCGCATGTCGGACTTCGCCAGGGAGCCCTCAAAGACACACGACTACGGCGTTCCGACGATCTTGGTTATCGGCACATCGATGTCGGCAGGCAAGACGACATCAGCGAAGATCATCGTCCGCCAACTCAAGCGCGCGGGGCACCGCGTCGTCGGTGCAAAGCTCACCGGCGCGGGTCGGTATCGCGACATTCTGGCGATGCGGGATGCCGGAGCGGACGGCATCTTCGACTTCGTCGACGTGGGGTTGCCTTCGTCCGTGCTTGATCCTGAAGACTTTCGACCGTGCCTGCGCGATCTACTCGGTCTCATTGTCGAAGCGGAGCCCGACTTGGTCGTCGCGGAGGCTGGTGCATCGCCACTCGAGCCGTACAACGGCGACACCGCGCTCGAAGAAATTAAGGACTCCATCGCGATGACCGTTCTCTGCGCGTCAGACCCGTACGCGGTGGTCGGTATCATGCGCGGCTACCAGATGATGCGACCCGATTTGGTGGCTGGGGTCGCAACCAGCACGAGCGCCGGCGTCGAGGTCATCGAAAAGCTCAGTGGCGCAAAAGCGCTCAATATGTTGAATCCTGCGAGTGTTCCCGAGCTCCGCCGGTTGCTCGCCAATGCTGTTGGCTGAAAGCGACGCTACAACTCGGTCAGGGCGATGATGTCGGAACGGGCCGGGACGTCGTCCGGAATTTCCTCGAGCAACAGATCTGCTGGGCACTTGGCCCGTGCCAAAAGGGCCCTGAGCGGTTCAAGCAGAACCGATTCGTCTTCTCCTGCATCGTTGCGGTCGCCGATCCGCCCCAAGCCTGCCTCAGCGAGCTCGAGGATCTCCCCAGCCCAGTCGACGACTTCGCGTCCCAAGAAGCGGCTGCGGACCCCATGCCGAGCGAATGATTCGCGATGCCGGTCGACGTCACGGTGCGACCATCCGTCGACCAGGGCCTCTAGCCGCCCAAAGCTCCGATCGTCGTAGAGGAGGCCCTTCCACAACGCGGGAAGCGCGAATGACATCTCATTGCGCTGCGAATCGGCCCCTCGGTACTCGAGCGTGCCCTTCAGACGAACCTCCGGAAACAAGGTTCGCAAGTGAACCACCCAATCGTCGTAGGTGGCCTTCACTCCCTGGAACCCATCGTTCATGAACGAACGAAAAGTCTGGCCGGTATTGTAGTAGACTTTGCTGCCGCGCTTCACGAGGAACATGGGCACATCGATCGCCCACTCGACGTAGTCGAGATACCTCGGGTGGTCTTTCCAGGCGAACGGGAGCAGCCCCGATCGATCGGGATCCATGTGCAACCAAATCAGAGCGCGGTACGAGCGAAAGCCAGAGCGCCGGCCTTCCTGCCACGGGCTGTTGGCGAACATCGCGGTGACGAGCGGCTGCACACGCAGCCCCATCCGAAGCTTGCGCATCGCATCTTCCTCGGATGCGTAGTCTAGGTTGGCCTGCACCGTGGTGGTCTTCGTCATCATCCCGGCGGCCATCGATCCGCGCGTCGGCAGGTACTCGCGCATGACCTCGTATCGAAGCTTCGGTACCCAACCGAGCTCTTCGACGCGGGCGAAAGGCTGGCATCCGAGACCAAGCCAGGTGAGCTCGAGCTCCTCGAGGATGGGCGAGAGCTCTTGCCAATGAGCATCGGACTCTGCCTTTCCTTGATGCACGGTTCGGTAGGGCGCCCCTGAAAGCTCGATCTGCGAGCCGGGCTCGAGGGTGACAAACGCATCCCCACGCTGAAGCGAGACGATGGGGCCCGCCTCGAGCTCCCGTACCGGCTCCCATCCCCATTCGCGGATCAAATAGTCGAAGATGGCCAGCACGCTGACCGGGCCGTCGTACGGCAATGGCGATCCGTCTGCCCGGCCGACCGCACACCGCTCGGCCTCGGTTCCGACCAACCAGCGTTCTCGGGGCTTCTCAGCCTCGTGAAAGAGCACGAGCAGGTCATCCAACTTGCGAACAGGGGCATCGGGTTTGGGCAAGTGTCCTCGGGTTGGCCTGTTGGGCGCCGGACCCTACCACGAAGGCTGTAAACGCGCCGCTCGAACGTCTCGGCGGGGCCGTATCTGCCCCCTTCCTTTTGATCGAATAACTCGTTAGAAAGGTTCGGATGAACAAAATTTTCTACTTCGCTGCTGTCGCGTTGGTAGTGAGTCTCGCGGTCGCGGGGCCGTTGCCGGCACAAGACTCAGAGTTCCTAATGGAGGTCGGGACTGTCGCGCCTCCTGGAAGCCCCTGGGCCGACCAACTGAAACGATTCAAGAAGGATGTTCAAGCACGCACCAACGGCCGAGTGAAAGTGAAGCTTCGGCTCGGACGCGGCAACGAACGCTCGTTGGCCCGACGCGTGCAGATGGGAAGCATGCAGTCGTTTGCAGGCTCCGTCGGTGGGATGAGCTCGATCGTGCGGGAGGTCAACGTCATCGAGTCGCCCTACCTGTTCGCGGACTTCGCCTCGGCCGACAAAGCCCTCGACGACCCGGCAGTCACAGAGCAGATGAAAAAAATCTTGGCCAAGCGCGGCTTGATCTTCGGAATCTGGTCCGAGAACGGATATCGTTCGTATTTCAGTCGGCGCCCGATCCGCAAGCCAAGTGATATGAAGGGGATTCGGTTCCGATCGCAGGAGTCGATGGTGCACGTCGAGACCTATCAGGCGTACCAAGCGAGTCCAGTCCCGATCGACGTTGCAAACACCCTGATGAGCTTGCAAACGGGAGTCGTCGACGGGTTCGACAACACAGCACTCTTCGCGATGGCCGGAACCTGGTACCAGGGGCTCAAGGAGGGTGAGCGGAATTTGTTCCTAAGCCGCCACTGTTATCAGCCCGCGTTGCTCGTGTATTCGAAGAAGTGGTTCAATAGCCTTCCGAAAGACATTCAAGAGGTTCTGACGAGCGTGCCCTACGAGCTCACGGTCTGGGGCCGAGGCCAGGTCCGAAAGATCGAGCCCGTGCTTCTCAAGAATCTGGCCCGCTACGGCTACGAAATCTACGAACCCACCGCCGATGAATTGGCCCCGTTCAAAGCGGCTCAACAAAAGGTCCCTGATCTCGTTGCCAAGGAAATGGGGCCGGCCGGTCAGGCGTTGCTGAAAGAGCTCCGCAGGGCCATGTAACCGCGCTCGGCTCACTCCTCCTTGGGGGGGGCGGGTGGCGGCGACGGGATGAGCGAGTTTCGGCGGGTCGCAGCGCGAATGCCGCCCCGGGTGTAACGGCCGATCAATGAGCGCCATTCCATGACGACGCGGCCCCCACTCTCGTCGTGCCGTAGTTGAAAGGCAGCGATGAGATCGAGACAGGCATGGTCCACGAAATCGAGCTCGTCGAAATGCATATGAAGCTCGCTGCCAGGTGGGATCTCCTCGAGCGCGGCGGCCAGTTTGGGCAGCGCTAGAAAGGTGGCCGCACCATGAAGATGCAGCTCGATTCGTTCGTCTTGATCGACGCGTTCGATGTCGAGATGTGCCAACGAGTAGACCAGCCTAATCGTCGAAAGCACCAAGCCGACGACGATGCCTGTCAGCAGGTCGATCGACACGATACCGATCACGGTGGCCAAGTAGATCCCGACCACCGGCCATCCGTATTCGAAGAGCTTTCTCGGAGTGGAAACCTGGATGAGCCGGATGCCGACGTGAATCAGGATCGCAGCCAGCGCCGACTCCGGGACGAACTCGAGCAGCTCGGGAGCCAATACCACGAATAGGAAGATCCACGTCGCGTGCATGATCGCTGACCATTTGGAGTGCGCGCCCGCTTCGACGTTGGCCGTGCTGCGGCTGATGACTCCCGCGATGGGGAGCGATCCCAAAGTGCCGCAAACGAGGTTCCCGAGTCCTTGAGCCGCGAGCTCTCGGTCGTAATTGGTGCGGCCACGGTCGTGCATCTGGGAGACGGCGGTCGAGCAAAGCAAGGTCTCGGCGCTGGCAACGAAGGACAGAGCTACCCCCGAGACCCAGATTCGGGTCTCCGTAAGCTTTGAAAGCGAGCCAGCGCTCGGCAAGGTGATGTACTCGAAAAGTGAGTCCTTCACGATCACGTAGTCGATCGGAAGCCGGAGCGTAGCCGCCGCGATCGACGCTACGAGGACGCCCATCAGCGCCCCGGGCAGGAAATGCAGCCTCGCAGGGCGAAAGCGATCCCAAAGCACGATTGTGAGCAACGTTGCCACTCCGATCAGAGCTGCGATGTAGTGCGTGCGCTCATCTCCCGTCGCTACCGCTTTCACCACGCCGGAGGGGATTTGAGAGATGCTGTAGAGGACGCCGCCGTCGACATCGTTGTCGATCATCACGTGGAACTGCTTGGCGACGATGATGGTCCCGATCCCAGCCACCATCCCTCGGATCACCGCTGGGGAGACCGCGCGGAAATAGATGCCGAATTTCAATAACCCCGCGGCGGCCTGAATGGCTCCGGCGATCATGACGATGACCGCTAGGCTCACGAGGCCGTATGGGTCTTCCTCGGTGCGATATGTGAGGACCCACTCGAGCATGAGCACGCTCAGGCCCGCCGAAGGTCCTGCGATTTGAAGTGGCGCGCCACCTAGAAAGCCGACGAGCACACCGCCCACCACCGCGGTGATCAGCCCAAGCATCGCCGGCACGCCCGACGCCCGCGCGATCCCCATCGATAGCGGGAGAGCGATGAGAAACATCACCACGGAGGGCGGCACGTCTTTGACGATCGCCCTCAGCCTCTCGTCTAGTGCAGAGATCCCCGGCTCCTTCGATCTGCAATCGGCCTCAAAGACAAGCCTTATACCACGGTCGGCCCCCGATCGATCGCTGAGATTCCCCGCCGGCGCGGGGAGCCGTAGCGAAGGGAGGCAGGAGGGCGCTGGCCTGCAATTCGTGGTTGCACCGATGCGCCGGACGTGGTGCAACTGGCCCGTGGATCAGCTTCTCGAGCTTCTCCGGGAACGGGGTTTTCGCCGTGGTCGCTTCGTCTTGAGCTCGGGAAAAGAGAGCGACTTCTTCATCGATTGCAAGCCCGTGGTGCTGCTTGCGCGCGGCCATGTCTTGGTTGGAGAGGCGTTGCTCGCGCGAATTCGAGATCTCCCGGGTCCCCTTTCTGCGGTTGCCGGTGTCGAGCTCGGCGGATGTCCACTCGCCTCGGCGGTCGCCTACGCCTCCACATCAAGCGACGACCCGCTCGACGCGGTGTACATTCGTAAGGAGGCCAAACCGCACGGCACTCGTAAGACACTCGAGGGTGCGGACGGACTCACCTCGGGTTCACGTCTCGCCATCGTCGAAGATACGGTGACTACTGGCCGCTCGACACTCCGCGCGATCGACGCGGTCCGAGAGGCGGGCTTCGACGTTGCGGGGGTCGTCGCCGTGGTAGACCGACTCGAAGGCGGCGCAGAAGTGATTGCCGACGCTGGCGTAAGCTTCAGCGCGCTCTACGATCGAACCGACTTCATGGGGCAGACATGATTCGAAGGTGCGCATGCTCGTTGGTCGTTGCCGTGCTGCTCGTCTCGGGTTGCAAACAGCACGCGTTGGTGATGGAGCCGGGTCCCCGCGTGTTCACACCTGAGTCCTATCCTTATGTTTGGGAAGCCTGGACGCGGGACGAAGAGTCGTTCTCTTGGAAGGAGCTGACGCACGAGCTTCACGTGACTGCAACCTTCGAGTCGTGGGAGTTTCGCTGGGCTTACATCGTGCGCTATGCGCGCGACTACAGTCTCCTGCCAAGCGCCCGAGACGAGATGCTGCAAGCCAGCCTCGCCAGCTCCCGCCAAGAGCACCGTTTTTTCGTCACGTTGTCCGGATTCGATTTCAGGGAGTCCAATCTGGTCGGCAAGCAATCCGCTTGGCGCGTCCTCTTGCTGGACCCACAGGGCAATCAGAGTGTCCCGATCTCGATGGAGCGCGTGCGCCGGCCGAGCGCGGTTGACCGCGTGTACTTCCCCCAGGTCGATCCGCTCAGGGAGACATTTCGCGTGATCTTTCCCGCAGTTGGGCGAGATGGTCGAGAGACGATTCCAGACGGCGCCCCCTTCGTCGTGCTTCGATTCACCGGTGCACGGGGGCGGGTCGAACTTCGCTGGGATCTACGCCCTTCTGAGGGCAGCTGACGAAGGTTTGACAGTCGCGATCCTCGCTCGCTATCATGCTGTGGTCGCGTAAGCCTTGGTAACGAATGGGGAAACGGGGCCAAGCGGGGAGGTTCAGCATGAAAATGCGCCACAAGGGGTGGGCGGTTGCAGTTGTCATTGCAGCCCTAGGTTTTGGTTGTCACGCAGCGGACGATGATCCGGAAGGCCAAGCCGGGGAGCTTGCCGATCCCGTCAGGCGGGAGAATGCGATCTTCAATCTCAAGGGGATCTATACCCAAACGCTTGCCGCGAACGGCGGCGATCGGAACAGTCCGGAGGTCGAGGCCGTCGCCGATGTGATCGTCAAGCCATTGACGGACACATACCTTGCGTTTCCCGAGGACCGGATCAACGGGATGGCCATTTTGGACCTGCTTCACGAGATGCAGGACCCGCGGAGCCTGCCAGCGCTTCTCGACGCCCTCAACTGGCGCACCGAAGTGTCCGAGGACCATGCGATTCGGGCAGCCCAGACGATTCAAATGATCGAAGTGCCCGAAGGGGAGCTGCAAAGCGTGGTCCAGGCGCTCGCGCGGTCGCTCGAGCGAATCACGGGGTCGCGATCCGAAGACAACAAGATGCGAATTGCCATGATCCGTGCGCTTGGCTCTCTCGAAAACCGTGGGGCAACCGAGATTTTGACGGTCATCGCTACCCGGCAAGACGAAAACCAGAACTTCCTGATCAACCGCCTGGCGGCCCAGCAACTCGGTGAGCTGCGCGATCCGGCCGCGATTCCCGCGTTGATTCGATGCCTCTTCCTTTTCGCGCCCAACCGCCCAGACCTACGCATGAACGACGTCGCGGCCGAAGCGTTGATCCTGATCGGGCGTCCATCGCTCAAGCCGCTCCTCGACATGCTGCAAGGCAGAGACGCCACGGCGAACGCAATCGCCAAGAGCTACATCGACTCGATCAAAGCGCGTCGCCCGGACCTCGCAACCAAGATGACCGTTCGGCAGGTGACCGGCGCTGAGGCGTCCTTTGCCCTTGGAGCGCTCGGATTTTCCGAGGCGTTGGAGCCGCTTCTACAGGAAGCCGGCTCGTCCGATACTGCTCGCAAGCTCAACGCTGCGATCGCACTGGTGAGGCTCAAAGTGCCTGGCGCTCAGCGTGAGCGCGTGCGTTCTATGCTCAAACAGGTGTACGGCAGCTTACCCAAGGGCTACGACGGCGTGCGCATGCAGGGGCAGTTGCTCGCAGCGATGGCCCACACCTATGACGCCGAACTGATGCCGTTCATCCTCGAGCAGCTCAATAACAAGAAGGCCAATCCGGAGGTCCGCTTGATCGCTGCCCAGAACTACGCGCTCCTCGCAAACAAAGCGGACGCGGCGAAGCTCGCGGCTGCGATCGCGAACGAGCAGCCTTCAGAGGCTGGCGGCTACCGCGAGAAGTTCGCCGAGCACAAACCGCTCATGACGCTTGCCGAAGAGTGCGACACCGCGGTGGCATGCTGGGTGGGCAAGATCGGTAGCGCCGATCCGAACGTTGCGCGCAAGGCCGCCTACATGCTGGGTCGCTACGGTTTGGGAAGCAGCGAAGCGATCGCCGCCTTGGTTGGTCAGCTCGGGAGCGAAGATCTCGGCGTTCGTTTGGGATCTCTCATGGCGCTCGACAAGATTGCCGAAGACGGTGCTCCCGATGCGGTCTTGAAGATCGATGAGCTTCGCAGCCGCGAGGAGGGGCAATCGGTGTGGACGATGTTCCGCGTCGAAGCGCTGCCCATTCAAGCAAGGCTTCGCAGCCGGCAGGAAAAGAGCTGAGCCGGCGGCCGGTGCGCGATGCGCCGAGACCTCATCGTCACCTGGGCTTGTTTGCTATGGGGCTCCGCCGTCGGTTGTGAAGGCCCGACGAAGGATGCTCTTTCGGCACGGGTTCAGACCGCCGCCGTCGCCGAAGTCGTAGCGATTGTCGGGGGACGCGCCATCGGCGCTGAGGACGTGCGAGAGCGGATGATGCTCGACGGAGTCGGTGCGACGGACGCGCTCGACGCCCTCGTCGAAGAGGAGCTACTGTTACAGGAGGGGCAGAGGGCCGGCCTCTCGGAAGATCCCGAGGCAATGCGTAGCGTGGACCGAACGATGGTGCGAGCGTTGCTGCACGACCTCGAACGGAAGAACACGCCCGAGGGGATCTCGAAGCAGGAGGTCCGGGCGGACTTCGAACGAAACCGAGAGCAGTTTCAGGTCCTCGAGCGCCGCGGGTCCTGGCATGTCTTGGTGAAAGCGGACACGTTGGAGGCGCGCGAGATCGCGGCTGCGATTCTCACCGAAGTGCGACAGGCCGAGGATTCGAGGGCAGTATTCGAACGTTACGCCAAAGGGGCTGCAAATGATATCGAGCTACCGGTCGTCGTCGAAGAGCTCCCGCCCATCACCATCAAGGCTGACATCGAAAAACCTTATAAAGACGAGCTGTTTGCAGCAAAAACTCCAGGACCTTTAAGAGAACCGGTCCGCACTTCCTACGGATGGCACGCCATCGTGCTCACCGAGATCCAGCCGGGCGAGGTCCGAACGCTGGCAGATGTCGAAGATGAGATCCGGGACCGCCTCAGCCAAAGGCGCCGCTTTGAAAAGCTGGTCGAGCTGGTCAAGCGACTCGAGACTGAAGGACGCGTCGTCTATGACCAGGCGGTCGTCGATCGGCTCGTGAGCGCGCGGGAGTTACCCAAGCGTGCAGAGTGAACCCCCGAGAAGAGGGCAGCGCCTTGGCGCGTACATCGTCGAAGCACCGGTCGGAGAGGGTGCCATGGCACGCGTGTATCAGGCGCGTCATGCAGCCACCGGCCGCGAGGTGGCGGTCAAGGTTCTCCACGCCAGGGTTGCGAGGGACGAGGTGGCGGTCGAGAGATTCCGCAGGGAATACGAAACCGCAAGCTCGCTGAATCACGATCGCATCGTCGAGGTGCTGGACTTCGGTCAGACCGTCGATGGCGCGTACTTCATGACCATGGAGTACCTCGAGGGTGAGGAGCTCAGCCTGATGCTCGAGAAGAAGGGGGCGCTCGAGCCAGCCAGAGTGGTCCGAATCGTCTGCCAGCTCGCACTCGGCTTGCACCATGCGCATGCCGACGGAGTCGTTCACCGCGACCTCAAGCCGGAGAATATCTTCGTGTCCGCTGGGGAGGGCGGCGTCGAGGTGAGCATTCTCGATTTCGGGTCTGTGAAGCTTCAGGTCGTTTCGGGTCGGAAGCTCACCGCGCTCGGGACGACGCTGGGCTCGCCCCGTTACATGTCCCCCGAACAGGCGATGGGGAAGCTCGATGTAGACCAGCGAACGGACGTGTTCGCGCTGGCCGCCATCGTGCATGAGCTCGCCACCGGACAGGTGGCATTTGGGGGCGACGAGGTAGCGGAGATCCTGATGAAGATTCTCGCTGAGGACCCCCCGCCAGTGAGCACACTGAACCGCGCTTACTCGTGGGCGTTCGATGACGTCGTCAAGAAGGGGCTTCACAAAGACAAAGCAAGACGGTTCGGAAGCACAGTGGAGCTTGCCGAGGCGGTGCTCCGCGCGCTCGGGCTCGACGCCGATGTCGAGAAATGGGCGCGTAGGTCGGAAGACACGATCCGCGAAGCCCTCGAGAGCAACCCGGATGCGACGGATGTCCCGTCAGTGCCGCCCATGGTCTATCCGACGAGCATCCCCGCCCCTTTGCCTCGCCGCTCGAGCTTGGGGGTTTCCGTTCTGACCGGCGCCTTGATGTTCCTCGCCGTAGTCGCCATCGTTTGGGCGATGCTCTCCTGAGATCACTCCCGAAGCTCGAGAACGAGTCCGCGCACCTCGTAAAGTCGGGGCGCATGTGCTGGACTCCGATCGGGGGAAAACGCACTCGTCGAGGTCACGGCGTTCACTCCGGTGCCGGCCCGAAGCGCTTCCAACAGCGCCTCCCGGGTTTGGTATCCCTGACGAAGCGTCGCCGAGATCATTCGATACGCGTCATAGCCGTAGGCCGCAAAAGTGCCTGGCGGCCGTCCGTAACGCTCCTCGAAGGCTTCTCGAAAATGAACGTTCGTTGGAGCTTCCGATCCGTCGTAGAAGGGCACGACGACGAGTGCCCCTTGAAGGTAGCGGGATGCCCGCTCCAACAACTTCGACGACCAACTCGGGCTCGGTAGGAGGAAGCGCACCTCGCGAGCGCTCCAGGCGCCCTCCGCCGCAAAGGTCGGGGCGATCGAGGCGACTTGATCAGCGACATCTGCGAGCAGCACCACGTTACAACCTCCATCGAGCAGCACTCTCACGTAATCGACGAACGACCGCGTGCCTGGCGGATAAGCAACACCTTCGCAAGAGCGACCGCCGGCGGCTGCCACTTCTTCGTCGAAGAGCCGCCGAAGCGTTCGACCGTAGCCGTGGTCCGGATAGAGAATCACGTATCGAGACGCACCGCGCTCGCGCGATTCTCGAACGAGTGCGCGAACCTCGTCTCTGGGGCTGTAAAGAAAGCGGAAAACCTGGTCGCCTTCTTCGGTCGAGCCCTCGGCGACTGAGAAAGTCAGCAGCGGCACCCCGGCGCGCTCCGTCGACTCGGCAGCCGCAGAGATAGTCCGGGTTTCTACTGGGCCCAGAACGGCTACCACCCTTTGATCTCCGATCAGCGACTCCACGGCGGTGGTGGTTCTTGACGGATCACCAGCGGTGTCCTCGACGATCAGCTCGGGGCCGCCCTCATGGAGCGCGGCGAGTTGCATTCCCTGCAGCAATTGGCGACCGACCTCACTGCCGCGTCCGCTGAGTGGCAACAGGGCGCCGACCACGTAGGGATTGCCGTGCAGGAACTCATCGCCTCGAGCCACTAGCATTCGCACCTCGGGGTCCTCCATCGCGGCGCTTCGACGAAGCACGTCGCTCGACCTCGCGATGAGATCCGCATCCTGTGTTTCGAGCCCGTGCTCGAGCATCCGACGCGAAACCGCGAGTTGCGGGGCCGCGCCGGGATGGAGCTCGCCGAACAAGGTCGCGGCCTGTTCGATGGTTAGCTTCATCGCGAGGATTTCGAGCACCGAGCTCGCGCGTTCGGGGTCAGGCGGCATGCCCCCCTTTTCGAGCAACTCGTCCATCACCCGCAGCGCGAGTGGGGCATCGAGGGTCTGTTCGGAGGCTCCGAGCGCGGTTTTCCAGAGCAACTCCTGCTCGGCATCGGCGAACCGTTCGCCTGCGATCGGGTCCAGGGTTTGGAGCGCCTGATCTGGCTCCTTCGAATCAAGTTGGCACGCCGCGTATCGAAGGGACGCGCGCACTGCTATCGCTCGATCTTCGCTGTCCTGGGCCTGCTGAAAGTGTGGCGTTGCGCGCGTGCAACCGGAGCTGGCCGCCTCGAGGATTCCGAGCTCGAGTCGAGCGAGGTCGGCTTCGACAGTTCCGGGATGAGAGATGATGAAGGTCTCGTAGGCGTTCCGCGCGCCCGCCGCGTCTCCGGCAGAAACGAGCGTACGCGCGCGTTCGATCTCGGCTGGGGGTGTCTTCTCAACCGGACTCTGCAGGCCCTTCGGGGCGCAACTGACCAGAACGATCAGCGCCGCGCAGGCGCCGGCATCGCGAAGCATCAACGATCCTCCCTGCAGCTTTCCTCGAGTAGCGCCGCGAACGACATAACCGGGTCGTTGCCGTTTTCGCTGAGTTGCTTTGCCGAGCCGGGGCACGCGGTGACGATGTTTCCGCCCCCAACCCAGGCGTGCCGCGCGAGGCGGTCCTTTGCGATCGCGGCGGCCGTTTGTGGATCGGTTCGCGGTAGCTGACCGCCTCCGCCGCTGCAAATACTGTCGTGACGAGATTGATTGAATTCTTCGACCTCGTTTCCGAGAATCTTTGCGAGGACTCGTCGTGGTGCCTCGTAAACGCCCAACCCCCGGCCGAGTCGGCACGGGTCGTGATACCGTGCGGTCGTCGGTTTCGCGAGGGGCTTGATTCGGTCGATGTGCCGTGCCGCGAGCTCGCTCAGATGGATCATGCGGTTAGCTGTGGGAGTGAGGCCGTGACGGACGCTCTCCACTTCCATCGCATGCAGACATCCCGGATCGAGGAACACCACCAGGGTCGCCCCGGAGATTGCCGAAAGAACCTCGGCCGCGGCACGCCGGAAGCGTTCGGGGTCGCCGGCTTCGAGCAGCGGAAGGCCGCAACATCGGTCAGCGACCACGTGCACCGGAGCGTCAGCCAAGGCTCGTGTCGCGCGCCAACCCGCGACGGCATCGCCGGCGCGCAACACGTTGGCCGTGCAGCCCGGGAAGTATATGACATCGGCCTTTGCTTCGGTTGCGGGCGACGCATAGAGACGGGAACCCGCCAGGGACGCGTTTCTTTCCCGGCGCTCGTGCTCTTCCAAGACAGCGAAAGCTCGCGTTGGTGCGCGGCCATCCTGTATCGCCTCTGCTCGAGCCGCATGGAGGGTGGCCGCCACTTCGTTTCGGTGCGTGCAGTGCGTACGGCAACGGAGGCATCCAGTGCACCCATACCAACTCGCGGCCACGCTCTCGCTCATGTCCAGGTTGCCGTCGTTGACGTGATGGGCCGAGGTCATCTTCGCCCAAGGTGTCGTAGTCTCGCTCGATTGCGCCACCGAGACGGGGCACGAGAACCGGCACATCTTGGGGCAATAGGTGCAATAGGTATGCTGTTTCGTGAAAGGCTCGAGTAACGGCAGGTTGTCGGCCATGCGGTCCGCACGATACATGGCCTTCCCATACACCGCCAAGCCGGCCGGTCAGCCAGCGGAGGTCCAATGCTCGGCGAGGCGCGCGAACTCTACAATCGAGAGGGTCTCTCCGCGCCGCGCAGGGTCGATTTCGGCGAATTGAAGGGCACGCGCTGCTCGATCAGGGTCGCCGAGATTCCGTAGCGCATTGCGGAGGGTCTTTCTGCGCGTCTGGAACGCGGCTCGAACCACGGCCCGAAACGCATCATTCTCCTCGGCGAGTGGCGCCTCTCGCGGCATCAGGCGGACGACCGTGCTGTCGACTTTGGGAGCAGGATAAAACGAGCCCGCTCGGAGACGGCACACGGTTTCGACCTCGAACACCGCTTGCACGAAGACCGTCAACGCCCCGTATTCCTTGTGACCAGGCTCGGCGACCAAGCGGTCGCGCACCTCCTTTTGCACCATCAATACGGCGCCGACGACCGCATCCCAATCGTCGACGACCCGACGCACGATCGCGCCGGTGGCTTGGTAGGGGAGGTTCCCCGTGACGACCAATTTCGAACCTCGGATTTTGGCATGTTTGCGCAAATCAAACTCTGCTGCGTCGAGCTCGACGACCTGCAGGCGATCCTCGCCTGCGTACTCGCGGCGCAAGACATGAACCATGTCACGGTCGAGCTCCACGGCCGTGACGCGGCAACCACGGGCGAGAAGCGCATGCGTGAGCGCTCCAAGCCCCGGACCGAGCTCGACGACCTCTTGCCCGAGCTCTGTGACCACATCGGCGATCCGTTGGATGGCGCTCGATTGAATCAAGAAGTTCTGCGAAAAGGCGCGCTTCGGTTGCAGCTCATACTTTCGCAGAAGATCCCTAGCGTCCGGGGGCGCGCCGTCGGAGCCGCTCATCGGGTCAACTCGCCAAGATCATGAGGGTTTTGACACGACAAACACACTTCAGCATCCGTTGTCCCACACCCGTTGTCATCGGAGAAGGCGTTATTATATTGGTTGAGTGCTTCGATTGACCTAACGTTAAAGGTAAGAGGATTCCCATGCTTCCCGGTTTCATCATCGATCAGATCCGACAGCGTGAAGAAGAGGAACAGGCCAAGCAATGGATTCCTCAGCTAGAGCTTCCCGTGCCGGCCCGCGAGGGGGCGCCTGCGCCTGATCCCGATGAGGAATCGGAGCGGGGCGTCCTGATCATCGACCTCGTCACAGACTGACAATCCGCTACTATGCGAGTGTGTCAGATCGTGCCGAAAAGGGCCTGACTGAGCTTGTCGGGACGCTGCTCGAAGCCGTAGAGCAGGTTGAAGAACCCGAGCGAGCCGCGGCCGAGGCCGCGCTTGTCTGGTGCCGGGTCGAGCAGGGAGCTCTCGGAGCCGCCTTTCGAATGATGTGGGAGCAGGACGAGGTCGCCGGTCTCGCGGACAAACATCGACTGGCGCGCGCCGAGCTCCAAGCCTTCTGTGGAAACGAGGAAGCAGCGCTGAGCCTGCTGGCCGGAGCGGCAAAGGGCCCTGTGGTGTCGCTGGTGCGCGCCCGGGTTGCCGCATCGCGTGGGGACTGGGAGGCGGTCGTGCGCTGGGCCCTGGAGGCTCGCACTGAGGACCCGTTGCGCCCGCGCGCGACGCTTCTCGCAGCTCGCGCCCAAATCGAGTTGGATCGACCTAAAGAGGCCCTCGCTCTGCTCGATTCGATCACCGACGAGACGGGCGTCATTGGCTTGGAACGTGACTTGTTTCGGGCTCGACTGTCGGACGATCCGCTCACGGAAGCTTCGTTGGTCGCCGCTCGCGCGCGAACGTTGGGCGCGGTGCGCCTATTGGCCGATGCTTTCGCCGAGATCAGCATGCTTCACGGATCGCTCGGCAACGAAGAGGAGGCACGTACCTCCGCCGTCCGTGCCGTCGAGCTCTGGGACGACATGGCGACCTCGGTACCGCCGCCGCTTCGAGCAGGCTTTTGGTGCGATGTCAGGCGGAAGTCGATCCGTACTGCCTCGAAACGAACGAGGCCCGAAGCCGTGACTTCATCTGCGTCGGGTCTTTCTCCGCTGCTTGCGAACCTGCGCCAACTGGCGAGCGAGCGAGACCTCGCGAAGCTATTGGCGCTCATCACCGACGGAGCGGTGGCGCTGACTCAAGCGGAGCGTGGGTTCGTATTGCTCACCGATGACCATGGTGCGCTCGACGCCGTTGCGGTTCGAAGCGCCGAAGAGCAGTTGGGTCCGCAGACGGCCGCATTCAGCCGTTCGATCGCCGAGACGGTGCTGATCGATGGTGATCCGGTCGTTACGGTGGACGCGTCCCGCGACTCCCGCGTGCAAGATTATCTGTCAGTGCACCAACTCATGTTGAAGTCGGTCGCATGCCTGCCGATTCGGTCTCGTGGCCGCGTCTGGGGCGTGCTTTATCTCGAGCACCGAAGCATGAGCGGCCGCTTCTCGGGCGCCGACCTTTCGCTCCTGCGGGCCTACGCAGATCAGGCAGCAATCGCGATCGAGACATCACGGCTTTTCGAGCGAGTAGAGCGGCACAAACGGGATCTCGAGCGGACCAACGAGGCGCTTCGCCAGGCCAACGAGCATCTGGAACAGCGCCTCCAAGGTCAGGCAGAGGCTCTCCAAGAGACGCGGAGGGAGGTGGCTCGCCTTCAAGCGTCGAAGTCGATGGGCAAGCGTTGGGGCCTGGTCGGCGCGAGTGAGGGCATGCGTCGGGTATACGAGGTGCTCGATCGTGTTGCGACGAGCGATGTGCCCGTGGTGATCACCGGGGAGAGTGGGACGGGCAAGGAGCTAGTCGCGCGGGCGATCCACGAGAGCAGCGCGCGTGCCGAACGGCCGTATGTCTCGATCAACTGCGGCGCGATCCCCGATGATCTCTTGGAAAGCGAGCTTTTCGGGCACGTCGCTGGCGCGTTCACGGGAGCCACGCGCACGCGTGACGGCGTGTTCGTACAGGCGCACGGCGGGACTCTGTTCATGGATGAGATCGCCGACATGCCGCCTCGAATGCAACTCGATCTCCTTCGCGTCCTGCAAGAACAACGCGTTCGACCAGTAGGCGCTTCCGAGGAAAGGTCGATCGACGTCAGGCTGGTGACCGCGAGCAAGAGGCCGCTTTTCGAGCTGATCACGGAAGGCAAGATGCGCGAAGACCTCTACTACCGGCTCGCGGTCGTCGAGCTCCGCTTGCCTCCGCTTCGTGATCGTCGACAAGACATCCCCTTGCTTTGCGAGCACTTTCTAGGTCGCATCGCCGATGAGCGCGGGCAACCCAAGAAGATCCTCAGCCGGGCGGCTTTGCAACGGCTATGTGCGCACGATTTCCCTGGAAACGTGCGGGAGCTCGAACATCTGCTGGTGAACGCCACGGTGTTCGCGGTCGACGATACGATCGAAGTCGAGGAGCTCGCGATCGAGCCGGGGCACGGGGTCATCGAGCAAGAACCCGTGTTGGACAATTATCGCGACTTCAAGGAGGCCGAGCGGGACCGAATTCTCACCACGCTGAATGCACATGGGTGGAATCGAGCAAAGGCAGCGCGAGCCCTCGGCATGGCGCGGCGCACTTTTTACCGACGGCTGAAGGAGCACAACATCGAGCTCCCCAAAGGGGGCGCCTAGTAGGCGTTGGGGCCGGGAGCGGCCACACGATCCGCTAATTGGCGGGCGAGACGGCAGTGGGGGCCCCAGCGTCGTATTGCTCCGGGGTTTCCCCGGGGGGCAGATACAATGGCGGTTCTCCCGGCCGCGACCAGTCCACCCAGTAGGTTGCCTGAGGACGCACATCGAGATGGATGAAGCTGCTCCGAGGATAGTAGCCGACTCCCACCCTGGTCATGGTGAGGCAATAGTCGCGCAGCACCTCGTTCGGCACGCCCTCCACGCGCACATCGATGGCTTCACCCGTCGAATGCCTGCTCGACCTGGCGCCCTCCTCAGGAGGTGCGCGGTAGGCGCTCATGACGACGATGGTGCGTCCATTGAAGTGATCCGCCAAGTCGGCGAGAACCCGCATGAGGCGGACGCTTGGGCGTCTCACCGCGTCCTTCTCCCGATCTCGAAGAAAACGCGCAAGGCGTGAGCGAGCTTTGGGGTCGGGCTTGCCGTTCTTGTCGAAGAGACGGGCGCGGAGGCTTTCCTTGCTGGCGGGACGCTCCAAGCTAACGAGCCCATTGAGCTTCGTGTTTCGAGCTTTGGCTTCCTTGGCTGAGACGCTGTACCCCGGCAGCTCCAGTCGCTGCCCGACCCGCAGGGTTGAATCGGGTTTGAGACCGTTCTCCCTCGCCAGGGCCTTCACGCTCACTTTGTTCAGCTTCGCGATGCCGATCAAAGTTTGCCCCGGGTAGACGAAGACGACGCCTTTGGGCGGGACCCGAAGAACCTGTCCGACCCGAAGATTCGAAGTTTTCTTGAGGCGATTCGCAGCGGCGAGGTTGGTGACCGAAACCCGATAACGCTTGGCGATGACTCCCAGCGTCTGGCCCTGCTGCACGGTGTGCTTTCGCTGCGCCTGGGCCGATCCGCTAAGTAAGAAGACCAGAAACACCACAGCGACGGCGCGCCACACCCCAAACGAGCTCCTCACGACCCGGCGAGTATTGATGAGTGGCAAGGCAAGGGCCAGTTGCCGGGCCGCAAGCCAAACCGCGACGAGGTCAGATCGTCTCTCACCCTCATATTTTTTGCCATCGACCCCCAGCATTGACACCATGAATTTCGACGTCTTCGTTCGTTGACAACCGGTAGGTTCGCGCGTCGAGCACAAGCAGTGTGAGACGATCGCGGATGTCTGCGTTCCGCTGCCAAGGTTCGTATAATTTATGTATAATTAACACCTAATTTAATACTAAATTTTTCAAAGTTGCTTGACCCTAGGGTGGTTCGGCCATAACGTTGGGACAGACTGGCAAGGTGCCTTTCCGACCTCTTACGAGCCGAGGCATGACTCACGACCCCGAGGCACACGAAGCGATGCCGAAACCGGAAACGGGTGAGGCTGTCTCTTCGCAGCGCGATGACGATAGGGCGATCAAGCCCAAGACGAGCAAGAAAAGTGGCAACAAGCCCAACAATGTTCGAAAGATTCGCATCGAGCGCATGATGTCCAAGGCAGAGTTGGCTCGACGCGCGAACCTATCGGTGTTGACGATTGATCGCGTCGAGAAGGGTTTTGGATGTCGAATGGACACAAAGCGAAAGATTCTCGAAGCTTTAGGTCTGAGGCTCGCCGACCGGGTACGCGTGTTCGGTGAGGAGGAGTAATGCGCCCAAATGTCGTCGGAGGGGAAGAACTTAATCGGGGTCGACATCGGTTCGAGCTCAATTAAAGTCTGCGAAATCAAAGAGGGGCGTAAGGGAGCAAGGACCATCACTCGGTTCGGTTTCCACCCATTGCCTGCCGAGACCATCGTCGACGGGCATATCATCAACTCCGGCGCGGTCGTCGAGGGGCTCGAGAAGCTTTTCGCCCGGTCAAAGCGCCGCAATGTGGCGCTGCGCGCCAGTGGACACAGCGTGATCATCAAGAAGATCACCATGCCGCTGATGACGTCCGGTGAGCTCCAAGAGCAGATCAATTGGGAAGCCGAGCAGCACATTCCCTTTGATCTCGATGAGGTCCACGTCGATTACGAGGTGCTCCACGAGCGCACCGACCAGGGTCAAATGGACGTGCTTCTAGTCGCCGCCAAGAAGGAAGAGATCACCGATCTCACGAACCTAGCGATGGAAGCTCGACTGCGTCCGATGGTTGTCGACCTCGACGCATTCACCGTGCAAAACGTCTATGAGATGGGGCACGGCGTTGCGAAGCCCGACGAGACCATCGTCCTCGTCCACGTGGGTGCCGCAACGACCACGGTCAACATCCTCGCCGATGGGACCACCGCTTTCACGCGTGATATCGCGAATGGCGGCAACGCGATCACCGAAGAAATCCAGCGGCAGCTCGGTATCGGTAGGGACGAGGCCGAGTCCTACAAGTGCGGAGGCGAAGGCCGCGGCATCGTACCGCGCGAGGTTCCGGAGATCGTCAACCAGGCCGTCGAGCAACTTGCCGGCGAGATTCAGCGCTCGCTCGACTTCTATCTCGCCACCAGTGGGGACCGCGACCTGACGCGCGTCTGCGTGTCGGGGGGTACCGCGAACATCCAAGCGCTGCTGGACATCATCGAGTCGCGCTCGCAGGTGCCCGTCGAGGTGCTCGATCCAACGCGTGTGGCTGACATCGATGAGCGTGCGGTTGCGGAGCTGCAAGGCCGAGCCTCGCAGGCGGTAGTCTGTATCGGGTTGGCATTGCGAAAAGAGCGGGAGCGACACTGATGATTCGCATCAATCTACTGCCGACCGACAAGAAAAGGCGTGCCAGACGCCTAGCGCCGTCGCCGCTGCCAACCTCCGATCTGAGCCTCGGGACCTGGGGTATCGTCTACGGCGGCGCCATCGCCGTTTGGATCGCAATTCTCGGCGTCCTGTACTTCGTACAAAGCGCGGACCTCGAGACGATAGCCGAGGAGAACAAGACACTCCAGGCCCGTCGCGACGAGCTCCAGAGCAAAACCAGTGGCTTGGCCGAGGTGGAGGCGCGCCTCGAAAAAAGTCGTCGGTTGGAGCAGGTGATCCAGGAGCTCGAACGGGCTCGACGCGGCCCAACTCGCGCCGTGATGGAGCTTTCGAAGGTGCTGAGCAACCCGGGCGGGCCGACGATCGATCCGGAGGAGCTCGAGCGCATGCGACAGGACAATCCCCTCGCGGGCTATAACGAATCCTGGGACGTCCGGCGCTTGTGGCTCACGCGCTTCGAAGAGATCGAGCGAGAATGCACGATGCAGGGCGTGGGACGCAGTAACGAAGACGTGGCCGAGTTCCTGAAGCGCCTGACCCTCAGCGAAATCTACGACGACGTGACGTTGCAGCGAACGCGCTCGGCCGTCGACCCGCAAACTGGCCTTCAGATGGTGGGCTTCGATATTACCTGCAGGGTGAAGTACTAATGGCGAGTCTCGAAGACACATTCGTTGGAATGCCCGGCTGGGCGAAGGCGCTGACCCTCGTCGGTGTACTGGCGCTTCTCGGTGCCGGGTATTACGCGCTGGTTTACGGCAGCATTTCGGGCGAGCTCGAGGCCTCCCAGCAGCAGAAGCAACAGCTTCAAGATCAGATTCGGGATGCCGAGCGGAGGGAGAAGCAATACCTCGAGCTCACGCAAGAGCTTGCGAACCGGGAGGCATCGGATCGGCAGAACCGGCGTATCCTACCTGAGGACTCCGAGATTGCGGGTTTCCTTCAGGACCTCAACCGGGTCGCGGAGTTGAGCGGTCTGACGATTCGACTCGTCGAGCCACGTCCCGAGCAGCGCCAGGAGCTGTACTCCAAGATCCCGGTCGTGCTCGCGCTGACCGGTCGGTACCATCAGCTCGGCAAGTTCTTCTACAACGTGAGCAAGCTCGATCGCGCGATCAGCATGGAGAACATCCGCATGACACAACCGCGGCAGTTGCCATCGGGGGAGGTGGTCATCAACGTCGACGTACGCGCGACGACGTATCGGCGGCCACCGAGCTAAGGGGAGTGACGTTGAAGATTTCGTTCATCAGGTTTTGGTCTTTGGCTCTGTTGGTCGCGACGGTGGGGGTTGCGGGTTGCGGTGGCGAAGGCGAGGAAGATTCGTTTGAGGGCTTCCTCGGCGGTGCAGCGACCGAAAAGCAACCGCCCTCCGAGGCTGAGGTTGCTGCGAAGAAGGCGGCGGCAATTGCGGAGGCCCAGGCGCACGTATTCGGCGACGAAGACTTCTCCGAGCTCGACATCCAGAATCGCGATCCTTTTCGCTCGTACGCTCAGGCGTTCAAGGCTCAAGCCGCCGCGCCCGCACAGCGTCGCGTGTTGATGCCGAGCACGAGTCTCGACGAAATGAACTTGATCGCGATCGTGACAGGCATTGCGACACCCCGTGCAATGCTCACAGACACCGCTGCGGTGGGACATGTGGTGCGGCGTGGGGACTACATCGGTCGTCCTGAAGTCGTTCAGACCGGTGGTGCAGAGGGAATGCCAGTCACACTGAACTGGCGTGTGGATAGGATCCGCCCTGGTTCCGTCGTTCTGACCCGTGAAGACCCCACTTCGCCCGACAAGCCACCACTCACTCGCGTCATGCCTCTGCACGAGGGCGGCGAGCCGGTGCCGATCGCGACGCCTTAAAGAATCCAGCCGATTTCTTGCCCCAGTCCTCGCCGCCGTTCGATGATTAACGGTAGCTGGCAGAGGAGTCAGGAATGCGTATTCATTGGGGTCTCGCTTTGGCCGTAGGGGCAACTTTCGCATGGGGGAATCTCGCCCATGCGGTCGGACCCAAAATCGACCGAGTTCAAATCAACGGCGAACGCGACGAAGCCCAGGTTTCGATCGAGGGTGCCTTCAGTGATCCGCGCTACGCGGTTCGCGCGGAGGAGGGTGGTCGCCTCGTCGTCATCGACATCGACGAAGCTTCGTTGCCCTCCGGGGGTATCGAGACGAGCGGCAGCAATTCGCTAGTTGCGCAAACAGTCGCCAGCACGACAGCGCGTGGCGCGCGCATCGTGCTGAGCTTGACCGGCAAGGCGACATATCATGCACGCGCGAGCGACAATCGAATTACGATCAAGCTTCGACGGGGCGCGGGCAAGGCGGCTGCCAGTCACAAGAGCCGGCCCGCCAAGTCCTCGAAAGCCAGGATCGAATCCGTGCAACTCGAAGAGAAGGGCGGCCGTGACCGAGTGGTCATCCAGGTTCGGGGCGACGTGGACTTCCGTGTATCGACGCGCGACGGGTCGGCACCTCGTCTCGAAGTGATCGGTGCGCGAATCGGACCCGACGCGAAGCGGCGTCTCGAGGCACCGCGCAGTGCGAGCTTCCGATCGGTCGAGCTCAAGCAGAAGGGCGACCGGGCCGTGGTCGAAGTGTTTGGATCCGAAGGTGCTGCCGGCACCGCAATCCGTTCCGGCAACCGCATCGTTTGGATGTTCTCGCCGACCACCACCGAAACGCGCCCGGCGACCCGGACGATCGCCCGAGAGAAGGATTACGCGGCCGAAGTGGACGGGCCAGAAGTGGCTGGTTTCTTGAGCAAGCTTCCGATGCAGGTCGGGGGGAAGGGCGGCAGGCGCTATTCGGGTCGCCGAATCGATCTCGACTTCAAGGATGCCGACATCCACAACATTCTTCGGCTCCTGTCGGAGGTGGGTGGCGTGAATGTCGTGACGGCTGACAACGTCGGCGGCACCGTCACGATCCGGATGCGCGATGTTCCATGGGACCAGGCGCTCGACGTCGTGTTGCAGGCCAAGGCGCTCGGGATGGTGCGGCAGGGCAACTTGATTCGAGTGGCGCCCCTGGCGCAACTCGAGCAGGAGCGAGAGGCGGCCATCGCGCGACAGAAGCAGCAAGAGCAGCTCTCGCCGCTCGAGACAAGGCTCGTTCCGGTGAGCTACGCAAACGCACAGCAGCTACAGCCGCGCGTAAGTGAGCTCTTGACCGAGCGCGGCTCGGTTTCGGTCGACGATCGAACCAACATGCTCATCGTGCGTGACATCGTCGGACAGCTCGACAACGTCGAAGACCTGGTTCGAAGCCTCGATACGCAGACGCCGCAGGTGTTGATCGAGTCGCGCATCGTCGAAGCGAGCAGCAGTTACTCGCGAGACATCGGCATTCAGTGGGGCGGCTCCGCCGTGATGAGCGGCGCCACGGGTAACCCGACCGGGCTGCGATTCCCGTCGGACCTCGGCATTTCCGGTGGTGTGCCCGTCGACGGTGCCCCAACGAACGGCATCTCGCCCTTCAACCCGAACGTCGGCAACCCGAACTTCGCCGTCAACCTTCCAGCGGTGACCGGTAGCGGCTCCGGTGGTGCCCTCGGCTTGACGATGGGCAGCTTGAGCGGGGCGGTGAACCTAAACGTGCGATTGAGCGCCGCGGAGGCCGCTGGCTCTGTACGGATTATCAGCTCACCTCGGGTGCTCACCTTGGACAATGAGGAGGCTTCGATCTCGCAGGGTACGTTGATTCCCTTCTCACAGGTCAGCGCGCAGGGCGTCAACACCGCCTTCCAGGAGGCGAAGCTCGAGCTCAATGTCACGCCGCATGTGACCGCCGACGGTTCGGTCGCCATGAATGTGAAGATCACGCGAAACGAGCCTGACTTCGGTCGTACGGGCGCAAACGGCGATCCGACCATCCTCGAGCGCGAAGCCACCACGCAGCTTCTCGTCGACGATGGCGACACGGCCGTGATAGGCGGCATCTACACGCGGAACACCGGCCGTAACGTCGACCAGGTGCCGTTCTTCGGCGACATCCCGGTCCTCGGCGTGTTCTTCAAGCGTCGTCGTTTCCGAGAGGACCGAAACGAGCTCCTGATCTTCCTCACGCCGAGGATCGTCAACCGCGCGCTCGCGCTGCCGGAATAACCCCACCCGCGCTCACACTCAACTCGCACTCGTACTCGTAGTCGTGCGCGTTCCCGTACTCGTTCGCGCCCCCGTACCCCGACTCGTACCCGAACACGTGCACAGTGGCACGCTGACGCTGACACGGGCGCTGACACTGGCGCCGACACGGTCGCCGACACGGTCGCTGACGCTGGCACGGACGCTGACACTGGCACGGGCGCTGACACTGATCCTGACGCTGCCGCTGGCACTGCCACCGAGACCCCGTATGCTGCCAATGGTGCGTGTCTTTCTCTCAGGCCCCATGGGGGCTGGCAAATCCACCGTGGCTGGAGCGCTCGCGGACCGGCTGGGGACCACCTCGATCGACCTCGACGAGCGGGTCGAAGCACTTGCTGACAAGACAATTCCACAAATCTTCGCCGAGCAGGGGGAGCGCGGGTTTCGAGCCCTCGAGAAGCGGGCTCTCGCGGAGCTGCCGGCGGACATAGGAGTGGTAGCGCTAGGGGGCGGGACGGTCGTCGACGACGACACGCGGCAGTCGCTTCTGCGCACCGGCATCCTCGTCACGTTGACCGCGAGCCCAGCGACGCTTGCAACGCGCGTCGGAGCTGGCACCCGTCGCCCGCTACTAGGAGCCGATCCAAAGACCGACCTCGAGCAGATCATCGAGGCGAGGGCGTCCGCCTACGCCGAGGCGCATGCCGTGATCGACACGGAGGCTTTCGACCTCGACCGGATTGCCGACGAGGTCGTGGCCGTGCGGGATCGGGCGCCGATCGTCGTTCCCCTCGGGCTCCGCACCTATCGGGTCGAAGTCGGCCGTGGCGTCCGCCACCGGGTCGGGGCGCGCGCGGCAGAGCACGCTTCGGGGGATGCGATTTTGGTTTTCGACGGCGACGAAGATCGCCCGTGGCCCGAGGAAGCCATCGGGGACCTCACCGCCGCCGGGAAGCCCCCGATCGAGGTGTGCCTTCCAGGCGACGAGGCCAGCAAAAACATCGCGAGCATCGAGAAGATCTGGGACACCGCGCTAGATGCGGAGGTCGATCGTCGCTCGATCGTCATCGGAGTCGGCGGAGGCGTGATCGGGGATCTCGCGGCCTTCGCGGCCTCGACCCTCCTTCGCGGCGTGGCCCTTGGGCAAGTGCCGACGACGCTCTTGTCGATGGTGGACAGCTCGGTGGGAGGCAAGACGGGCTTCAACCGCCCGCGCGGCAAGAACCTGGTCGGGACGTTCTACCAACCAAAGTTCGTGCTCTGCGACGTCGAGACCCTGTCGACCCTCCCCACCGAAGAACGGATATCAGGGCTGGCCGAGGTGGTGAAGAGCGCCTGGCTCGATTCGGAGGAGTCGGTTGCAATGCTCGAGCGGGACGCAGACGCGTTGCTCGAAGGTGACCTGGACGCAACGATTCGCGCGGTTCGGATGTCGGTGATGCTCAAGTCGCGGATCGTACACGAAGACGAGCTCGAAGCAGGCCGACGCATGTTGCTCAATCTCGGCCACACGGTGTGCCACGGGCTCGAAGCTGCGAGCGACTATCAGGGGCTTCGTCATGGCGAGGGGGTGGCGTTGGGGATGATCGCGGCGATGCGGGTCGCCGGCAAGCTCAGGGGAGGGCGTCCCGAAGAGACCGAACGGCTATCGGAGCTGCTTCGGCGACTCGGCCTTCCGATCGACCTCGATCGGAGGCTCGATGAGCGTGCGCTCGGGTTCATCGGGTCCGATAAGAAGCGTCGAGGGACCCAAATTTACTTCGTAATTCCTCGCCTTCCCGGCCAAACCGAGATCGCGCTCCTAGGCCTTGAAGAGGTCCGACACGCGCTTCGCCAAGGCTAAAATACGGAAATTTGGCGGCTTGCCCGCGGTCTCGATACCATGAAAGCACCCTCTGGAGGGGCTCTATGCATCGATTCATCATCGTGGCTTTGGCGGTTCTGGCAGTTACAAGCTGTGACCGATTCCCGCATAACGGACTGCAAATTGGCGGCATGCTGCCCCTCGAGGAAAACTGTTCGCTCGATCCGTCCACCGACGAGAGACAGACGCGGGGGCTTTGGGACGTTGCAGCGCCGTTTGGGGACTTGCCACGAACCCCGCGCTTCGTGGTGTCGCCGCTTTTCGAGAGTTACATCATCAGCCGAGCGACCGATATCCAGGCCGAACAAAACAATCTTCAGGTCACCAATCTCGAGGTCACGCTCCAGACTCCAGATGGCGCCACTCTGGTTCTTCCAGAAACATTGCCCAATCCCTATCGTGTCACCGCGAGTGCAAACCTAGAGGTCGCACTCGACGGATCGTTTAGCAGCAGCGCGACGTTCTCGATCGCGATTCCATCGTCGTATCGACAGGCCGTGGCGGACGCCGTATTCGGGGCTGGCTTCAACGAGATGATCGTCATCATCCGGGCAATTGGGACGACGATGGGGGGCTTCACACAGAAGTCCGCGCCGTTCTTGTGGCCGGTCGACCTGTGCATCGGGTGTATGGACCTGTGCCCGACACAAGCAGATGCCGATGACCTAAGCGACTTGGGCCTCGAAGGCCTGTTGAGCTCGTGCCTGCCGGGTCAAGACGGGTACCTGTATTGTCAGTACGAGATACGGCCGCCCCCGGACCCGATGGCGACTCCCTAGCGGAGCGAAAAGAAGAACGGCGGCACGAGCGCGACGTGCTCCTGGCCGAGGACGACGAGGGCGTCTCGCCAGGTTTCCAAGGGCAGCCACGGCTCGAGGCGCGTGTGCTTTCGAAGCCAGAGCTCGGTCAGTAAGCCCACCTCATCGTCGCCGTTCTCGCCGAAAATCTCGTTGATCGCGTCGAGGATCCCCTTCGACGAGGGCCAAACTTCGACCTTGGAATCGGGACCGAGGCCGCCGCCGGCGCGCGCCTTGGCGAGCGCACCGCTCAGACCTGCCATCTCGTCGACCAGCCCGAGCGCTTGAGCGTCCTGTGCGGTCAGGACTCGCCCCTCAGCCGCGGCGAGCACCTTATCGCGCTCCATCTTACGACCTTCGGCAACGCGTGCGATGAAGCGGTCGTAGGTGTCCCGAAGGAGCGTTTCGAAGGCCTGGCGCTCGGTGGGAGTGAGCCCGCGAACCGGGGTCGACCATGCGGCACGTTTGCCGCGCTGAAGCACGAAAGTGTTGACGCCGAGCTCGGTAGCCAAGCCCTCGAAGTTGAACTTGCCTCCGACCACCCCGATCGAGCCGACCAGGCTATCGGGGTGCGCCAGGATCTCGTCTGCTGCCGACGCGATGTAGTACCCGCCGCTTGCAGCCATGTCGCCCACGCTCGCGATCAGCGGTTTGGCCTCGGCGACCTGACGCGCGGCTTCCCACATGCGGTCGCTCGCGAGCGCAGAGCCGCCTGGTGAGTTGATCCGCAGCACCACTGCTTTGACGTTGTCGTCGTCAGCGAGGCGCTCCATCTCGCGGATGAACGGCCCCGACGCCGCGTCACTCATCGTCTTGCGTTCCGCATCGACGATGCTGCCGGTGACGAAAACCAGCGCGACGCGCTCTCCGCCGGTGGAAGGTTCGTCGTGATGACCGCTCAGCAAGTCGAGGAACTGTCCCACCGTCAGCTTGTCTTGCCGCGGGACCATACGCATGCGTCGCACCGTATCGACCTTCGCAGCCTTCTTGATCTCGTCGCGAGCGGTGGCGAGGAACTCGACGGAATCGACCAGTCCCGCCTCGGCTGCGGCCGAAGAGACATATGGGCCAGCGTCAATCAAGCCCTTCGCCTTGTTCTTGTTGCCGTCGACGCGCTTTGACGTCGCATCGACCAACGAGCCGTAAAGGTCGTCGAGGATCGCGTCCATCGATTCTTTGGCTTCGGGCGGCATATCGTCCCGGATGAACATATCGCCCGCGCCCTTATAGCGACCCATGTGAAGGATCTCGGCTTGCACGCCGATCTTTTCGAGAAACGAACGCGCATAGATCATCACGGCCGCAGGTCCGATCAGATCGAGGACACCCGCAGGCGACATGCTGATGCGATCGCAAGCCGACGCGAGAAGTAGATACGCGACGTTGTCCGCCGTCTCGAAATGGCAGTGAACCGGCCGGGCCTCGCCGCGGAAGCGACCCAGCCCCTCTGTGAGGTCGCCGACGCTTCCCCATGCTCCACCGAGTGGCCCGACCCGCACGAGAAGCCCGCGCACGTTTTCGTCGTCGGATGCTCGCCAGACTTGCTGGAGGATGTCGTGCAGAGTGGGTTGCGGCCTTGCAAACGGGTCGTGCTCTGCACCGTCGACGTAGGGTTGGAGGATCCGAAGCTCGCGGACCTCGGCTTTGTCGGTGTCCTTTTCGGAGCGATCGCAGGAGGTCGCGCTCAGCACGACTAGGGCGAGCGAAAAACAGAGGGCGAGCTGATGCGAGATCCAATTCATGGTGGTGTTGCTTCCGACTTCTGCCCGGGCACGCCCGGGCTTTGAGGCTCCTGCTGCGATTCGGCATCCGAATCGGGTTTGGGCTCCGGCTCCGGCTCCGCGCTCGGTTCGGGCTCGGTCTCGCTATCGGGCAGCTTCACGCGGGGGTCCAGTTTCTTGATCGCGGCACGCGCGGCCGCGACATGAGTGCCGGACGGACGCCTCTTCAAGTAAGTGTAGTAGGCGGAAACCGCCTCATCGGTCTTTGCGAGCCGCTCGTAGCCGCGGCCGAGATTGTAGTACCCGTCAGGGTGGCCGCGCTGTGCGGCGCTCCTGAAGTAACGCAGCGAAAGCTCGTAGTCGCCGGAGGCGAACGCCACGCGCCCAAGCGCATCGGTCGCATCGCCAGAGCCCGGGCGAGCTTCGAGAGCGCTCTCAAAAAGGGCGCGCGCTTTGAGATAATCACCGCCGGCAAGCGAAGCCTCGCCCTCGCGCATGTACCAACCGAAATCCCGAAGCGGCGGCCGCCCGTCGATGAATGCATCGGACCCTGCGGCTTCGGCAAGACGATCGTACTCGTCGTACTCGGGTCGCGTGCGAGATCGAGCCGCCCGCGTCCCACCCTCGGGAACCCGCGTCGCACCCGCAGCCTTCGCGCCAGCCCCCGCCCGAGTCTCTTCGTCGACCGCTCTCTCCGTTCCAGCCCCCGCCTCCGTCCGTACCGCTGCCTCTCTCCCTGCCACTGCCTCTGAATCTGCCGCTGCCCCTGAATCTGCCGCTGCCTCTGCCTCTGTCGCCGCCGCTGCCCCTGCGTCTGCCATCGGCCCACCGTCCGCCCCCGCCTCAACCCCGGCGTCCACCACCACCACCACCGCCTTTTCCAGCTCGCCGAGCAGCGCGATGGCAGCCGGGTGGCTCGGGTTGATCGCGAGAACTGCGTCGACCTCCGCGCGCGCGCGGCCGGTCGCCCCAGATGCAAGCTCGGCTCTGGCCCGCAGCAATCTGTAACGAATCCCGTCGGGTGCTCGCTCGGCGGCCTGTGTGGCGCTCACGAGCCCCGCGTCGAGCTTGCCGTCGTGCTCCGCTGCCTGAAGGAGGGAAGCGATCCGAGAAAACTCCGCCGTGCGGCTGAACGGCATGAGCCAAGCCTTCTCGAGCGACTCGCGGGCGCGCTCGGTGTCACCACTCAGGCGCAACGCGTCGGCCTCTGCGAGCCTCGCGTCCAGTGCTTCGGCGTCGATGATCAGCGCTTGCTCGGCGTGGTTGAGTGCCGCCTTTGCGTGAGCTGCGCGGGAGGCCCCGTCGTCGCCCGCTGGGGCGCCGTCGTCGATCGCCTGGGCGGCCAGTGCGTGCGCCCTCGCTAGGACGATCAGCAGCTGAGCGTCTTCGTCGCCGCGGGCTTCGAGGGCGCGTTCGTAGGCTGCGATCGCGCTTTGGTAGGCTTCGAAATGGTCGCCTGCAAGGGCCAAATCGCCTTCTTCGATCGCTGCCACTGCTTCTTCAGCCGAAGAGCCAAAACCGACAATGTCCGCGACCTGCCGCCACCGAGTCGCGATCAGCGCAAGGCCTCCAACGAGCACGAGGACCACGAGCCACTGCGCGGGCAACCATCCGCGTCCTGGAAGCTTAGGGATGTCTTCGTCGTCCTCGTAATATCCAGGGGGCGGGGTGCTCCGACGCCGGGAGCTGGTGGGCTCTTCGAACACCGCATCTTCGATGTCGCCCTTCGATGAAGGCGCGGAACTCTCGGGAAGGGTGAACGAGCCGCTTGCCCAGGGCGGCATCGACTCGTCGCCGGCATCGGGAAGCCGCAGGGAGTCTGAGGCACCTGCGGGCGCGGTCACGCTTCTGCTCTCGGTCTCGGGAAGCCGCACCGAGTCCGTGATGTCAGGGGTGCGGCTCACAGGCTCGGGGACCTCGACAGGGGCGGTGACGTATTTATTGCCCTTCTCGAAGCCCGCGTTGCTCTTACCCCCAGATGCGGGGGTGGCCGGGACGACTGGCTTGGGGACGGGCACGACGCCGAGCAGGGTCGGCTGCCTCATCCGTCTGCCAGGCGGCAGGCTCGAGTCGGAAGTCGAATCGCTCGGAGCGGGGGGCACAGGAGAGGGGATGTCCGTCGGTCCTCCCGCGCCTGCGGCTTGAAAGAAGGTCTCGAGCTCAGGGATCGAGCCGAGCGGCTTGAAATCCTCGTCGCCTCGGGAGATCTGATCGTCGAGGGTCAGCTCACCCGAAGCGATCCGCCGTTGCAGCTCCCTCAAGGAGTCGATCGTATCCACCATCCCATCCGATCGGAGCAATCTCCAAGTGCTCGCCGATCGGTCAGCCTCTTCTTGCGCCTGCGGATAGACCTTGAAAACGTGACCGCAGTTGGTGCACTTCACGCTCGTTCCGCGTCCCGAAAGAAGCGTTTCGTCGAACTCGTACTCAGTGGCGCAGCGCTCGCAAGTAACGTCCATCAGCTATGAAACAGTCGCCGGAGTCTAGCCGAGGGTTTCGAGAATGTCGAAAGGCCCCGTAGATCCGTCGCTGCGATTGGTCCTCGTCCAGGATTGTTGCTAGTAGAGCGCGGTTCATGCGTCGCGATTTGGCCGCGTTGATCGATCACACCTTGCTCCGCCCGGATGCAGTCCCCCCGGATTTCGAACGGCTTTGTGCGGAGGCTGCTCATTACAACCTCAGTGCCATATGTGTCAACTCGACCCATGTCCGCCGCTGCGCTGCGCTTCTGGGCCGATCGGCCGTCAAAGTCGTCGCAACCGCTGGCTTTCCACTAGGCGCCGCCAGCGCGATCGCCAAGACCGCGGAGGCAAGCCAGGCGGTACGGGACGGGGCCTCGGAGATCGACATGGTTTGCCAGATCGGCGACCTCAAATCGGGCCGAAAGCAGGCGTTCATCGAAGACATACGAAAGGTCGTCGATGCAGCCGATGGTCGGGTAGTGAAAGTGATCCTCGAAACCTGTCTCTTAACCAACGATGAGAAACGGCAGGGAGCCGTTTGGGTTCGGCAGGCGGGCGCGGCGTTCGTGAAAACGTCGACCGGGTTCTCGGTTGGGGGGGCTACCGAGGAAGACGTGCGCTTGCTCCGAAGCGAGGTTGGTCCAAATTTCGGGGTGAAGGCCGCGGGAGGAATCCGCGACGCGGAGGCGGCCGATAGAATGGTTGCAGCCGGGGCGAACCGGCTCGGAACGAGCGCTGGGGTCGCGATCGTGACACAATATGAGGAGGGCGACACAGGGTACTGAAATGACAGTTCACTCGGTTACAGATGCAACGTTCGAAGCAGAAGTCATCCGCTCGGAGCTCCCGGTTCTGGTGGACCTCTATGCAGATTGGTGCCAGCCGTGCAAGCAGCTTTCACCCATCGTCGCGCAGGTCGCCGAGGAGCTCGCCGGCAAGATCAAAGCCGTCAAGGTCGACGTCGATAGCAATCCGATGGTCGCACAGACCTTCCGCGCACAGTCGATTCCGATGTTGCTGGTGCTGCATCAGGGCAGGGTGGTCCAGCATCACGTAGGTGTCCTCGACAAGCCCGGGCTGCTCCGTTTGCTCGAGCCCGTGATGCCGCGGTCGGCAGCCGAAGTGCGTGCCGAAGAGTTGGCTGCATGGCTCGGGCAAGACAAGGCGCTGCCCGTGGACATACGTGATGATGCATCGTACCGACGCTACCGAATTCCGACCGCCATCAACATCCCCGCCAACGAGCTCGCTGGCCGGGCCGAGGAGCTTCAGCCCTTCGACGGGCGCATTCGCGTGCTCTACGGACGAAGCGAAGAGGCCAAAGAGTGGAGCGAGAAGCTTCAAGCGGATGGAGTGCAAGTCGGCTTTCTTTCGGGTGGGTTTCTCCATTGGGAAGCCGACGGGCTCGACGTGGAGCGCGGTTGAGGCGTTCGCTCGAGGTTTTGGGCGCGTCCGACGGAGACCAAGCGCCGCCGCCGCAAGCCCTTCGCGCAGCCGATACGACATTGATCATTGTTGACGAAGGCGACGGCAGCGCGTCCAGCCAGCTGGTTTCGTGCATGGAGGAAGCGGGCGCTACGCAACTCGGCGCCGAGCCCGAAGCCAAGGCGAATCCCGGGGCGATCCGAATCGTGATTCGTGCACGAGGGTCGACGATCGAAGCGCGTAAGCGCTCCGCGCTGCTGGAAGCCGCCGCGGATGTCGTCCTCGGCTCGGCCCGTCCGGCTTTCGCCAGGAGGCTGGTCGAGGTGCTCCTTGGCGAACGATGAGGCCGGCCGTATAGGCCCGCTATGGCCAATCGACTCGCGAACGAGCTGTCGCCTTACTTGAGGCAGCACGCCCACAACCCAGTCGATTGGTACCCCTGGGGTGACGAAGCGCTCGACCGAGCGAAGAGCGAGAGTAAGCCCATCTTGTTGTCGGTCGGGTACAGCGCCTGTCATTGGTGTCACGTGATGGAGCGCGAGTCGTTCGACGATCCCGACATCGCTCGCCTGATGAACGAGTCCTTCATCAGCATCAAGGTCGATCGGGAGGAGCGTCCAGATCTCGACAAGATCTACCAGACAGCGGTGCAGCTGATGACGAGGAGAAGCGGCGGTTGGCCCCTCACCGTGTTTCTCACGCCGGACTTGAAACCGTTTTACGGAGGCACGTATTTTCCGCCAGAGGACCGGCATGGGATGCCCGGATTCCCGAAGGTTCTCCAGTCTGTCGCGCGCACATACGAAGAGCAGGCCGATCAGGTCGTCTCGATGGCGGCGGAGGTCGTCGAAGCGCTCAAGTCACTCGAAGAAAAGAGCGGTGGCGGCGACGTCGATCGCGACGCAGCCCTCGAGGCTGCGCGAAAGCTCGGCACGCGGTTCGACGATCGCTACGGGGGCTTTGGAGACGCGCCGAAGTTTCCCAACACGATGAGCCTCGACGTCATGTTGCGGGCCTTTCGTCGAAGTGGTGACCAGCTTTGGCTGTCGCGGGTCAAACAGTCGATCGACGCCATGATCGACGGCGGGATCCACGACCACCTCGGCGGCGGATTTCACCGCTATGCGACCGACGCACGGTGGCGCATCCCTCACTTCGAGAAGATGTTGTACGACAACGCCCTGATCGGACGGCTCTTGGTCGACATTTGGAGGGTGAGCCGGGAGCCCCGCTACCGGGACACGTGCCTCAGGCTCCTTCAATACGTCGAACGTGAGATGAGCGCCGACGACGGCGGGTTCTATGCGACACAGGACGCCGACAGCGAGGGACGAGAGGGCGCCTTTTTCGTCTGGACACCCGCCCAGCTCGTCGAGGTCCTAGGGCCCGAGGACGCGTCCCTCGCGGCGCGCTACTACGGCGTCGACGAAGCCGGCAATTTCGAAGAAGGGACGACCGTGCTTCATCTGACGCGGTCGGTGAAGGCCCTTGCCAATCAGGTCGGCGAGGCCGAGCGCACCCTAGCCATCCGCCTCGAGGGCATTCGCAAAAAACTCTTTGATGCCCGAGAGCTGCGCCCCAAACCGTTTCGAGACGAGAAGATTATCGCCTCATGGACCGGGATGATGGCGGGCACTTTCGCCGAGGCGGGCGCTGCCTTTGGCGAGCCCCGATTCGTGGCGCGGGCGGCCGAGGCCTTGGCGTTCATTCGAAAGGTGCTTTGGAGCCCGCCGTCGCTCTATCGGATCGCGAAGGATGGCTCGCGCCAGGGTCGCGCCTTCCTGGTCGACTATGCCGAGGTCTCGAATGCCGCCCTCGATCTCTATGAAGCGACCTTCGAGGGAGAGTGGGCCGAGTGGGCGCGAGAGCTTACCGATGCAGCGCTCGGCAAGTTCTGGGACGGGACAGACGGGCTCCTCTACTTCGCCGAACAAAGCGACGACCTGGTGCTCCGGAGCGAGGACAACATCGATAGCGAAACGCCCTCTGGAAGCTCGAGCATGCTGCGCGCGCTGATGCGTCTCGACGCCCTCTTTCAGACGGGGCCCTACCGCGCAGTCGCGGAGCGGGTTCTCGTCCGACGCGCCGCCTCGGCAGTCGCGAATCCATTCGGCTATGGGCATCTGCTCGGAGTGGTCGATCAATGGGTTCACGGCCCCTGTCAGGTCCTGTTCGTCGGCGAGGAAGACGACGACATGGAGCTGCGCGCTTTGGCCGACGCCGCCCGCGCGACCTTCGTGTTGGATCGCATGCTGACCACGGCCAAGAAGGGTGCCGAAGGCGCAGAACGTGTCCTCGGACAGACACCCACGACGACGGGCGCCTATGTGTGCCGGAATCAAACTTGCTCGCCACCGATCGACGACCCTGGCGCGCTTCGCAAGGCACTCGAGGACGCCTGAGGCTCGACTTGCGCCGCTTGGGCTAACAGCTAGGTTGCCGCCGACATCCTGGTCTCAAGGTTGAGTTCATGGCGGAAATGCCCGAGTACATCCCAGGGCTTGCCGGCGTTCCGGCGGCACGAACGAGTATCTGCCTCATCGATGGCATCGAGGGCAAGCTCCAGTATCGGGGCTATCCGATCGAAGTTCTCGCGGAGCGGGGCACCTTCGAAGAGGTCACCTATTTGCTCCTCTTCGGGAAGCTCCCGACCGCTCCGCAGCTCGACGAGTTCCGGGGTCAATTGATCGCGGAGCGCGGGTTGAAGTTCCGCATCATCGACCTGCTCAAGACCCTGCCCGAGAGCGGTCACCCGATGGATGCGCTCACGGCCGCGGTTGCAGCCATGGGCATGTTCTACAAAGGCGACCACATCGAGGACCTCGAGTTTCGCCGGCTGAGCGTGGTTCGTTTGGTCGCGAAGCTGCCGACCATCGTCGCGGCTTGGCATCGTATTCGGCGAGGCGACGACCCGATCAAGCCGAGCACCGAGCTCAGCCACGCGGCGAACTTTCTCTACATGCTCGAGGGCGAAGTACCCACGCGGCTCGCGGAGCGGGTATTCGACGTTGCGCTCATCCTCCACGCGGAGCACTCGATGAACGCTTCCACCTTCACAGCGCGAGTGACTGGATCGACCTTGACCGACCCTTATGCTGTCGTCGCCTCGGCGATCGGAAGCTTGGCCGGGCCCCTCCACGGCGGGGCCAACGAGCAGGTTCTCGCTACGCTTGAAAGCATCGAGGACCGCTCGCCTCAAGCCATCCGCCGGTGGGCCGAAGACAGGCTCGCGCGCAAAGAAAAGATCATGGGCTTCGGTCACCGTGTCTACAAAATCAAAGATCCGCGGGCCACCATTCTCCAGGGTCTCGCGACGCAGCTGTTCCAAAAGTTTGGTGCGACGCCGGACTACGATATGGCGGTCGAGCTCGAAGGGCAGATGACCGACTTGGTCGGAGGCAAAGGGATATACCCGAACGTGGACTTCTACAGCGGCATCGTCTACCAGAAGTTGGGGATCCCCATCGACCTGTTCACACCGATTTTCGCGGTTTCGAGGGTCTCAGGCTGGCTGGCCCACCTGCTCGAACAACTCGAAAACAATCGCATCTTTCGGCCGAGCCAAATCTGGATCGGCGAAGCCGATCGTACTTTCGTGCCGATCGAAGAGCGGGGCTGAGACCGCGCGGCCCACCGCCCCCACACTATCGCCTATTACAGCCGGGTAGGCGTCCGTCGGCGAGCTTTACGTTGAGGCGGATTCGTTTCTTTGCTTTCGGCGTCATGTAGACTTTGCAATCCGCGCCAACGATGACCGCCTCGGCGGGGTATGCGATGCGCCTGAACATCTTCAATGCTTTCTCCGGGCCGAGGACGAAAGCTGCGGTGCTCAGGGCATCCGCGTAGATGCCTTCCGCTGTCATCACCGTGACCGACAGCGACTTGGTCGCGGGCCGGCCTGTCTGGGGATCGATGATGTGGTGCCAGCGTTGCCCGGCCCCATCGAACACTGCGTGCTCGTAGTCACCAGACGTGGAGAACGATGCGCCTGTCGACTCCAGAGCGGCGAAATACTCGTCGGGATTGCGAGGATGCTGAATGCCGACACGCCAGGGGCGCCCGTCTCGGACGCCGTGCACCTGAACCTGGCCACCGCCGAAGATCATGTAATTCTCGACTCCACCGCCACGTAGAATCGCACCCGCTTGATCGAGAGCGTACCCCTTCGCGATCCCCCCGGTTCCAATTGCCATCCCGCGCTTGCGCAGATAGACGGTGTGGTGCCGCTTGCTGACCCTGATCTTCTTGTAGTCGATCAGTGCTAGCCGTGGCTTGATCTCCGCCTCGCTCGGGATCTTTACGCTCTCCGGCCGAAAGTCATAAAGGCCCCAAAGCGCAGCCCACGAAAGGTCGAATGCGCCCCGCGACCACATCGACACATCGACACCAGCGTCGACCACACGCAGGGTGTCGTCGCCAACGCGCACCGGGCGCTTTCCTGCGGACGCGTTGATCTTCGAGATGTCACTATCGTCGCGCCATTCCGAAAGCGCGTTCTCTAGACGCTCGATTTCCTCGAACGCGCGTCGAATGAATGTCTCAGCGTTCGGGGGTGGTGCGTCGACCTGAATCCGAAACACCGTGCTCATCATGGGTCGGGTCCGCGAGAGAAGAGGCGGCAGCTGCTCTTCCTTGGCCATTTTGGCTGCGGGATCTCCCCGGCTCTTTTCGCCCGCGTTTTCGCAGCCCGTGGCTAGTGCGATGATGGCGATCGCCACGGTTGCTCGAAGTGACCCCTTCGACACGGCGCAACTGTCGTCGTGAACTCGTTACCCGTCAACCCGGCTTGCGCTTTCATGCATGATTGGTACTGCTCACCATGATCTTGGGGTCTGGGGTGCGTTCTACTTGCTTCGTTTTGGCACTGGCCTGCCTTTCAGTAGCTCCGGTCAAGAGGGCCTCTGCGTTTGGCGAGGCGACCGAGCTAGAGATCGTGTCATTGGACGTCGGTAGAGGTGACGATGGCAGCCAGTCGGCCACCGAACGCCTGGCCTGGGAGGTCCGCAAGAGAAGCAGCGTCGAGCCGATGCTCGAGCCTGGGCGCGCACGTCTAGGCGACGACTCGCTCTTCCGCAGCCCTTTCATCTATTGGCGCGGCAGTGATGAGTTCGCGCCCCTCAGCGAGCAGTCGATCGATGCGCTTCGCCGCTACGTTCACCGGGGCGGGTTCGTTCTCGTCGATGACGCTTCTGCAGGCGGTGAGGGATTCGACCGTGCGGTCCGTCGGGAGTTGCTACGAGCGTTTCCAGCAAACCCGCTCAAGGCAATCCCCGACAACCACACGATCTATCGGTCGTTCTACTTGTTGAGCCGACCGGTGGGGCGGCTCGAGGGTCCCGAGTTTCTCGAGGGGATCAGCTACGGCGATCGCATCGCGATCGTGTACAGCCGGCACGACCTCGGAGGAGCCCTACAGCGCGACAAGCTCGGCGCATGGAGTCAAGCCGTGGTTCCAGGCGGAGAACGGCAGCGAGAGAGTGCCATACGCTTGGCGATCAACATCGTTCTTTATGCTCTGTGCACGGACTACAAAGACGACCAAGTCCATGCCCCCTTCATCATGCGGCGACGAGGCTCGGGCCCCTGAGGTTTGTCCGTGGAAGATTGGCACTGGCAGCTTGGCATTGCGGGCGGCGCGACCACGGCGTGGGTGGTCGGACTTGCGCTTCTCATCCTTTGGCTTCTCGAGCTTCGCTCGATCCGTGGTGAGAGCAGCACCGTGCGGCGACTCACGCTCGGCGCTCTCGGTGGCCTGAGCCTTCTGGCGGTTTACGCGCTCGCGCTTCAGTTCACGCTCGTCCGCGAGGCTTTCGAAGAGATCGCTGGGGGAACGGTACTGCTGATCGACAACTCGCGAAGCATGACGCTCCAAGGTTCGAGCGGTGAGCGGAGCGACGCAGTCCGCGCGCTGATTCAAAAATGGCAGGACGACGACCGCGTGGAGCCGCTCGTCTATCGCTTCGGATCGGAGACACGCGGCGTGATATGGAACGACATCGCCGACACGTACGAGCCCACCGACGATGAAACCAATATCCGAGAGGGGCTCAGCACCGTCCTGGAGAGGGGCATCGAACAGGATCTCGGCTCGGTGGTCGTGATCACGGACGGAGCGGACCCGAGCTTTCGAGCCGAGTCCCTATCGCTAGATGCATCCGCTCCCGCCATACACTCGGTCTTGATCGGTGGGGATGATCGACTCGACGACCAGGCCATCGCGTCACTTCGTGCCGATTCGACCGCCTATGTCGGCGTTCCCGCCGTGATCCGCGCGGAGGTGCGGGCTGTGGGGAAGCTTCGCGAGAAAGACCTGAGCGTCCAGCTGTGGCATGAGAAGCGATTGATTCAGGAGCAGTGGGTTGTGCTCGATGCCGAGGGAAAAGGGGACGCGGCTTTCGAGGTCACGCCGAAACGTCCCGGCCGGGCTCTGTACCGCCTCGTCGTACCGGCACATGCAGACGACGAAGTGCCCCAAAACAACGGGCGCGCCGCATTGCTGAGGGCAGGGCGTGACAGAGTTCGCGTGTTGCTCGTAGCGGGTCGTCCGAGCTGGGACGTGCGCTTCTTACGCGATTTCATGAAGCGCGACGGCTCGATCGACCTGATTTCGTTTTTCATCCTTCGTGCGCCGAGCGATCTGACCGCCGCACCGACAAACGAGTTGGCCCTGATCCCCTTTCCCACCGATGAGCTGTTTCGTGAGCATCTGGGCAGTTTCGATGTGGTGATATTTCAGAACTTCGACTTTGCGCCCTATGAGATGGAAGCATACCTCCCCCGCATCCGAGACTATGTGAAACGCGGGGGGTCGTTCTTGATGATCGGGGGCGATCATTCGTTCTCACTTGGAGGGTACGGCGGGACCCCCATCGAGCAAGTGTTGCCCGTCAAACTGCCAGCGGGAGGAGGTGTCGTCACTGGAAGCTACCGGGTTCAGCCGAACCGGCAGCTGATACGACATCCGATCGTCGCTCTCGGGCCTGATCCAAGTCTGACTCGGCGAACGTGGAAGGCCCTGCCGCCGCTTCATGGAGCGAACGCCATCGCTGGCGTCACGGAGGGCGCGCAAGTCCTGCTCCAACATCCACGCGCGCGTCTTTCGGGTGGCGCGCGCCTTCCAATTCTGGTCGTTGGAGAGTCGGATCGCGGTCGGGTCGCTGCCATGACCGGCGATGCATCTTGGAGGTGGAGGTTCGCAAGCGATGACGCGACCGTGGGATCGGACGAGTACGAGCTGTTCTGGGATCGCCTGGTTCGCTGGCTGACACGCGACCCCCTGCTCGAGCCAGCGCGGATCTCGACCGACCGCGAGCGCTACGGGATCGGCGCGCCGGTGATCGTGTCAGGGCTGCTGCGAGACGAGCGGTATCGGCCGATCGCGAATAGGCGTGTCTCGCTTCGGATCGAGCCCGCTGAAAACGAAGGCGAAGACACGGTGGATGCGCAAACCGACGTAGATGGCCAAGTGCGCGCCACGCTCCAGGGACCGACCGCAGCGGGTGCCTACGAGATAAAGGCAAAGGCTGATGGTAAAGACATCGCCGCCGAGGTGTTCTTGGTCGAAGAAAGTGGCGACGAGCTGGCTAATCTCGAGGTCAGCTCGAGCGAGCTCGAAGCAGTAGCGAAGCGCACGGGCGGCCGGGTCTTTCTTTCGGTCAACGATGTCCCCCCACTGGCGGAGCTCGCGGCCACCACGCGCAAGACCGCCGGGTTGATTTCCAAGCAGCCGTTGCTGCATCCGCTCTTCTTGTTCTTCACAGTGGTCGTTCTTGCGCTGACCTGGGTGCTTCGTCGCCGTTGGGGTAGGAGATAGCGTGGGGGCGGTGGGGCGGGACCAATTGACGGGCCGCAGGCCCGACCGGGATAAAGTGCGCGGGGAGTTGTCGGTAACGCGGGAGTTTTCAGCCTTCTCACGTGAGATGATGGAACGGGCTGGACATCGCCTGACGTCATCCTAGAACCAGTCGGCCCGCCCATGCAGCGCACCAAGTTACGCGGCGCCCGTACGCACAATCTTCGCTCCATCGACCTCGATATCGACCCAGGCACCTTTTTGGCGATCGTCGGGCCTTCGGGGGCGGGGAAGTCTTCACTTGCGTTCCGCACGCTCTACGCGGAGGGGCAGCGGCGGTACGTCGAGAGCTTCAGCGCCTATGCGAGGCAGTTTCTCGAGCGCCTTTCGCGTCCCCCCGTCGACGAGCTCGACCCCGTGCCCGTGGGGATCGCCGTCGACCGTCAAGCTCCGGTCCGAACCAGTCGCTCCACCGTCGGCACGATGACCGAGATCGCGGACTACGCGAAGCATCTTTGGGCTCACGCGGCGGAGCTGCATTGTCCGACCTGCGATGCAATCGTCCATCGTGACGCCCCGACGCGCGCCGCCCAAACGGTCATGAAGGAGCTGGCGGGGGAAAAGCTCCTGGTGACCTACCCAGTCGCAGTGGCCGACAAAGAGCACTTCCTCGGGGTTCGAGAAGCCCTGCTGCGAGACGGGTACCGCCGCGTCCGCGTGAAAGGGAAAGTGAGCGACCTCGATGAGGTGAGGCCGAGCGACGTCACCAATGGACGGAGCAGCACCCTCCACGTCGTCGCGGACCGTACCGTGGCTCGCGAGCGAGATCAGAGCCGGCTCGTCGAGGCGATCGAGATGGCTATGAAGCGGGGGACCGGCCACGCGAGCGTATGGACGACCAGCGGCGAGGAGCACGGCTTTTCGGAAGGGCTCCATTGCCCCACCTGCGACCGCTTCTTTCGGCGGGCAACCCCTGGGCTGTTCAGCTTTAATAGCCCCATCGGAGCCTGCGAAACCTGTCGCGGGTTTGGTCGCACGATCGAGATCGACCTCGACCGCGTGATCCCTGACTACGACCTATCGGTGGAGGACGGTGCAATTCGAGCCTGGCAGGGCAAGGCCACCACCTGGGAACGCAAAGAGCTTCGCAAGCACGCGAAGAAGGCGGGCGTACCCCTCGATGTTCCCCTGCGTGACTGGAGCCCAACACAGGTCGCGTGGTTGCTCGACGGCGATGAGCTCGGATACCCGAAGGGCTGGTGGGGAATTCGCAGTTGGTTCCGGTGGATGGAGTCGCGCGCGTACAAGATGCACGTCCGTGTGTTTTTGTCTCGATATCGAAAGTACGAGACCTGCAACGATTGCGATGGCACTCGGTTGAAGCCCGAGGCACTGGCCTGGCGGATCGACGACCTGAGCTTGCCCGAGCTCTACGCTCTTCCTGCATCCGACGCGCTGGCGTTTCTAGAGCGCCAGGATGATCGATTCGAGGGAGATGCCGGGGCGGCTCTCTTGTGGCGCGAAGCGATCGGGCGGCTAGGCGCGCTGCACGACGTCGGCCTCGGGTACCTTTCTCTCGATCGCACGTCGAGAACACTCTCGGGGGGCGAAACGCAACGGGTTGCGCTGACGAGCGCTCTTGGCGCGACCCTCAACGGCGCAATGTTCGTGTTGGACGAGCCTACCGTGGGGCTCCATCCACGGGACGTCGAAAGGCTGCTGGGTGTGGTGCGTGCGCTCGCAAAAGACGAAAACGTCGCTGTCGTGGTCGAGCACGACCCCGAAATGATCCTCGGCGCCGATCGTGTGGTCGAGCTCGGTCCGGGCGCAGGAGAGAATGGAGGCGAGATCGTGTTCGACGGAACGCCCGCCGCGCTCCGACGCGCCAAGACCGCAACCGGAGCGGCTCTCAAGCTCGATGGATCGATTGCGAGGGAGCGCCGCGAGCCCAGGGGTTGGCTCGAGCTGAAGGACGCCGCGGGGCACAACCTGCGCGGTGTCGACGTTTCGTTTCCGCTCGGGGTCATGACGTGCGTCACCGGCGTGAGCGGGTCGGGCAAGAGCAGCCTCGTCCTCGAGACTCTGCTCCCGGCGCTTCAAAGGCGGCTTGGCGTCAAGTCCGAGCAGGCACCGCTCGACCATTCGAAGCTGATCGGCTTCGAATCGCTGAAGGGCGTCGTCGGCGTGGATCAGGCGCCGCTTGGACGGACCTCACGGGGCAACGCCGCAACCTATCTCAAGATTTGGGATCTCTTTCGGAAGCGTTTTGCCGCGCAACCCATCGCCAAGCAGAGGGACTACAAGCCCGGGTTCTTTTCATTCAACGTCGAAGGCGGGCGCTGCGAGGCATGTCGGGGCGATGGCGCCGAAACCGTCGAAATGCAGTTCCTTGCGGACGTGGTGTTCTCCTGCCCCGAATGTGGCGGGAAGCGGTTCAGCGGGCCGGTTCTCGACGTCGAATACATGGGCCTCAATGTCGCGCGGGTGCTCCAGCTCACCGCACACGAAGCGTCGGAACGCTACGCTGACGATGTGTTGATCCAGCGTGCTCTGGCGCCGCTTCTCGATGTCGGTCTAGGGTACCTTCGACTCGGGCAGCCGTTGAACACGCTGTCTGGGGGCGAGGCGCAACGCCTCAAGCTCGCCGAAGCGCTGCTCCGCGCATCACCGGGCTCCCTTCTGGTTTTCGACGAGCCCACCGCCGGGCTTCATGCGAACGACGTTCGGCCCCTGCTTCGGGTGCTCGATGGCCTGATCGAGCGAGGGGACACGGTGATCGTCGTAGAACACGACATGCAAGTCGCGGCGCACGCGGACTACGTCATCGATCTCGGGCCGGGCGCGGGGGCTGAGGGAGGGCGCATCGTGGCGCACGGCGTCCCCGAAAGGGTCGCGAAGCGCAAGCGCTCGCAGACCGCCCCGTACCTCGCGCGCGCGATCGACGGCAAGTCGTCGGCGAAGTCGAGGCAGCGTCGCAAGAAGGTGAGTCTCGCGCGCGGCCAAGACCAGAAGATAAAGATCGCTGGCGCCCGGGAGCACAATCTCAAGAACGTGACAGTGCAGATCCCGCGCGACCAACTCGTAGTGCTCACGGGACCGAGTGGAAGTGGCAAGAGCACCTTGGCGTTCGACGTCTTGTTTGCGGAGGGTCAGCGGCGCTACCTCGAAACGCTTTCACCTTACGCTCGGCAGTACATGCCGCAGCTTCCGCGCCCGGCGGTCGACCAAGTCGTCGGCGTTCCACCGAGTGTATCGCTCGAGCAGCGCCTGACCCGTGCGGGTGCCAACTCGACCGTGGCCACGGTGACCGAGGTTTCGCACTATCTGCGGCTCATCTGGGCCCGCATCGGCGTGCTTCACTGCGTCGACTGCAGGGTGCCGATCGCGGCGCGTCCGGTGCCGGAGCTCGTCCGCGATATCCGCAAGGCATTCGCCGGCAAGACTGTCACGATCCTGGCGCCCGTCGTACGAGGTCGAAAGGGAATTCATCGTGAGCTCCTCGCCAAGGCGCAGCGGGACGGATTCAAAGAGGCGCGGATAGACGGTCAGCTCAGGACCCTGGAGCCGGGCATGAAAGTCGACCGCTACATCGAGCATGACATCGAGCTGGTGGTCGGCAGGGCTTCCGTGAAGAGCACCAAGCTGCTCGAGCTTCTCGAGAGAGCACTGCTGGTCGGAGGCGGCGCCGCCTGGGTCGTCGCCGGGAGCCAACAGATGCAGCTCTCCAGCAAGCAGGCCTGCCCGACCTGCGGACGCGGCTACCCAGAGCTCGATCCGCGTTTCTTCTCGTTCAACACCCGCCAAGGGCAGTGCCCCGAGTGCGAAGGACGCGGCGAGATCGTGAAGAAGAAATGGCGCGGCCGACGCCGCAAGCGCGCCGAAGAGCGTCGCTTGTGCGACGCTTGCGATCAGACGCGTCTTTCCCCCCTGGCGCGGGGCGTCACGGTCGATGAGATGCCGATCACGGCGCTCTTCGACCAGAGCGTGTCCGAGGCCATGCAGACGCTTCGAGCCATGCGCCTCGAGGGACGCGAGGCCACCATCGCTCAGACGCCACTACAGGAAGCTCTCCGGCGGCTGGCTTTTCTCGAGGAAGTCGGCCTCGGTTATCTCGGGCTCGGGCGTGCAGCCAATACCTTGAGCGGCGGTGAAATGCAGCGCGTTCGTCTGGCCGCACAGCTCGGAAGCGGGCTGACCGGCGTGTTGTACGTATTGGACGAACCGACGATCGGGCTTCATCCCCGCGACACCGGACAGCTTCTCGAGGCATTGCGGGGGCTCGTAGAACGAGGGAATTCGGTTCTGGTGGTCGAGCACGATGCTGACACGATCCGCGCTGCCGACCACCTGATCGACATCGGGCCAGGAGGGGGCAAGCATGGTGGGCGCGTGCTCTCCCAGGGGTCGCTCCTGCAGATGCACGACTCGGTTACCGCGGCAGCGCTTGCACGGCCGCCGAGGGTTCCAGATTCGCGGCGGACCACGAGGGAGACGTCGTGGTTGGCCCTCTCCGGGGTGACCCATCACAACTTGAAGAACCTCGACGTCCGCTTTCCGCTCGAGCGTTTCGTGGCCGTGACCGGCGTCAGCGGATCGGGGAAAAGCTCTCTGATCCGGGAAGTGCTCCTTCGAGCGACGCGTGACGCGGTGGGCCTCGTCAACGACGTGCCGGCTGGCCCATTTGAAGGCATCGACGGCTTCGAGCGACTCGAGCGCGCAATCGAGGTCGACCAGAGCCCGATCGGACGTACACCGCGCTCGGTGCCGGCCACCTACATCGGGATCTGGAACCTGGTGCGCAAGCTCCTCGCGGGCACCCCCGAAGCTCGCGCCCGGGGATACGGACCGAGCCGATTTTCGTTCAACGTGGAAGAGGGTCGATGCCCCGACTGCAAGGGGCAGGGGTCCATTCGCGTCGAGATGGCCTTTCTGCCCGACGTCGACGTTGCCTGCGAAACCTGCAACGGCTTTCGGTTCACCCCAGAGACCCTGGAAGTGCGATGGCAGGGGTTGAACGCGGGGGAGCTTCTCGATCTCGAGGTTGCTGAAGCCGTCGAAGTGTTCTCGCCCGTGAAAGCCATCCGCGAGCCACTCAACTTGCTCGTCGACCTCGGGCTCGGCTACCTGCATCTCGGCCAAGCGTCGAACACCCTGAGCGGAGGGGAAGCGCAGCGCACCAAGCTCGTGTCCGAGCTCGCGACGGGACTGAACACCGGACCGACCCTCTACGTCATGGACGAACCCACGACGGGTCTTCACCGTGACGATGTCGACCGATTGCTCGGCGTCCTGCAGCGCCTCGTGAACCGAGGCGACACCGTCATCGTCATCGAGCACCATCCCGACGTCATGCTCGCTGCCGACTGGGTCATCGACCTCGGCCCCGAAGGCGGCGCAGGCGGCGGCCGCGTCGTCGCCCAGGGCACCCCCGAGACAATCGCCAAGCGAAAGCGCAGCCACACGGGAACGGTCCTACGACGCGAGCTCCAGCAAAAAACCGGCGTCAAGAATTAACCCCCGGGAAAAGGGGACAGTCCCCTTTTAGCGCGTTCCCAGCTCTTTCAGATCCGGGCCCGCCCAAAGCGGCGTATCCAGCTTCTGTTGTAGGTCGGCAGCGGTGAGCCCCTGTTGGATCTCCCGAACGATCAAACCATTGGGACCGAAGTCGAAGACTGCAAACGGGCAGATCAGTCTGCGGATCGTGGTTCCGGGTTCTCCCTGTGCCCGGACCAGAGCATCGAGCCCGTCGTATTCCGCAGCGCTGAGGCCGATGATCGGACCGCGGAGCGAAGGAGTTGTCGACGCCGTCTTCGCGACCCCGCTCGGCGACACGGACACCACCTCGATGAACGCAAGCTCTGCCGATTCGGGTTCTTCCAGACGGCGCCCGATCGAGCCCCCGAGCCGCTGAGGGAGCCCTGGGCCGAGCCAGATCCTTCGCCTCGAGGCACATTCTTGTTTCGCGCGCCTGAGCACGCGAGCTACGTCAGCTTCGTTGGCGGGCGATGACATCGGTGAAGCGCCGAAAGAGATACCGCGAGTCATGAGGGCCAGCGGCAGCCTCGGGGTGATACTGAACGCTGAAGGCACCGGTTTCGACGTGCGCGATGCCCTCACAGGTGTCGTCGTTGAGGTGGAGATGGGTTACGGTGCACTTGCCCTTGAGTGAGTCGACGTCGACGCAGAAGCCATGGTTTTGAGTGGTGATTTCCACGCGCCCCGTCGCGAGATCCTTGACCGGTTGGTTGAGCCCTCGATGCCCGAACTTGAGCTTGTAGGTTTCGCCTCCGAGGGCGAGGCTCATGAGCTGATGCCCCAAGCAGATCCCGAATATCGGGCGCCTGCCGAGCAGGTCGCGCACCGTTTCGACGCCCTGGGTCACCGCCGCCGGGTCGCCTGGTCCGTTCGATAGAAAAACACCGTCAGGGTCGTGAGCGAGAATCTCGTCCGCGGTCGTGGTCGCTGGCACGACAGTCACCTTGCACCCTTCGTCGACGAGGCAGCGCAAGATGTTGAGCTTCACGCCGAAGTCGACCGCGACGACATGCCACCGCTGGGCGCTGTCGCGGGGCTCGGCCCAGACACCGCTGCCCTCAGACCACTCGAAGGTTTCCGTCGTGGTGACCTCGCCGGTCAGATCTTGGCCGGTCATCGGTGGCGCGGCTTTGGCCCGGTCGTGCAATGTCGCCGGATCCTCGGCCCCTACCGCTGCCATCTGCGCCCCGACGTCGCGGATGTGACGGGTCAACGTTCGGGTGTCGACCCCCGACAGCCCTATGATGCCCTCCTTCTTGAGGTAGGCGTCGAGAGATTGGACCGCGCGCCAGTTGCTGGTGAGCTCCGAGACCTCACGGACGATGAACGCCCGGAGGGCGGGTCGCCTGGCCTCTGCATCTTCGAGGTTGATGCCCGTATTGCCGATCTGCGGCGCGGTCATCGTGAGAATTTGTCCGCAGTACGACGGGTCGGTCAAGACCTCTTCGTAGCCCGTCATTCCCGTCGTGAAGACGGCTTCGCCGACGGCGGTTCCCGACGCTCCGAACGCAAGGCCACTGAAGCGTGTTCCGTCTGCGAGTACCAGATGTCCTTGTTTCATGATCGTTCGAGCTCGTACGCGACAGCTCCTCCGACGACCGTCATCGAGGGACGGCCCGTCAGCTCGCGGCCGAGCAAGGGTGTGTTGTGTGATTTGGAGCGTAGCGCCTCTTCGGTGAGAATCCATCGAAGGTCGGGATCGATGACGGTGACATCCGCGCGTCTTCCCTCCCGAAGCGATCCTCCCTCAAAATCCGGAATCAGACGGCCCGGCGCAGCGGAAAGCGCTTCGACGAACCGCAGGGGCTTGATGACTTCGTCACGCACCAGCTGAAGGAGTGACGCGATCGCGGTCTCGAGGCCATTGATGCCGACCGCCGCGGTCTCGAATTCACAGTCCTTTTCGAGATCGCTATGGGGCGCATGGTCTGTGGCGATGCAGTCGATCGTGCCGTCCGCCAGTGCTTCAAGCAGCGCCTCTCGGTCCTCCGCTTCGCGAAGCGGAGGATTGACCTTGCAGTACGTGTCGTAGTTGAGAAGCGCTTCGTCGGTGAAGAGCAGGTGGTGTGGGGTTACCTCCGCCGAAACACGCAAGCCTCTCGACTTAGCCTCTCGAATCAACCGGACCGCGCCAAGGCTCGAGATGTGTGCGACGTGATAGCGAGCGCCCGTGAGCTCCGCCAGAATCAAGTCCCGCGCTACGATGATGTCCTCGGCGGCCCGCGGCCAACCACGAAGCCCGAGGCGCGTGGACCGCGCACCTTCGTGCATCTGCGCGCCTTTGGTCAGATGGTGGTCTTCGCAGTGTTGGCTCACGAGCAAATCGAAGGTTCGGGCATATTCCATCGCGTGTCGCATCACAGCTGCGTTCATCACGCAAAGCCCATCGTCGCTGACTCCGATGGCGCCGGCCTCCCGCAAGTCGGCCATTTCGGTCAGCTCGGCACCTTTCTGCCCTTTGGTGACCGCTCCGAAAGGCAGCAGCCGCGTGCCGCCGAGCTCCTGTGCGCGCGTCACGATCATTTCGGTGATCGCTCGATTGTCGTTGATCGGATGGGTGTTTGGCATCGGACAAACGGCGACGAAACCACCGGCAGCGGCAGCGGACAGCCCAGACGCGATGTCTTCTTTGTACTCTTCGCCGGGCTCGCGCAGATGCACGTGTAGGTCGACGAAGCCGGGGCACACCCACGACCCCTGGACATCGACGACGCGCACGTTTTCGTTGCTCGAAAATGCGGCGCCGGCATCGCGTCCGACCGCCCTGATACGCCCTGCCTCGATCACGACGTCGGCGGTTTCGTCGAGCCCCGAGGATGGATCGAGAACCCGCCCACCCCTGAGGATCAGAGGTATCGACGGGGTCGGCTGCGTCAACATACCGGTCCGCGCTTACGTGACGGACCGAAACCAGTCAACCCGTTAGCCAGCCTTGCGGTGCATCTCGTCGTCGTCCGCCGCGGCGACGGTGCCGACCGAAGAGGAAATCTTGGCCTGAGCCTTCTTCTCCTCGACACGCTTCTTCATCGTCATGACTTTCCGGTAGACCGATGCGAAGTCCTTATTGCGCGTCGCCATGCTCGGAGTGCCGCCGCGCAAGAGGGTTTGGAGGATGAATTCGAGAACTTGAATCTCGCCTTCGGAGAAACTGTTACTGATGCGCATGATTCCGATCTACCACCCGTGTCGATGCATGACAATCAGTGACGAGCAATGTAGGGCCATAGCCTGTCATGCACAGGTGAACTTTGTTCTCTAACTATCTGTGATTCCGGAACTTCTGAGGTCACCAATCCAACTATCAACGATCGCCGAATCCCTCGGGTTGTCGAATCGATGGTTGACAACGGTTCGTGGAGACGGCCCGTTCGCGGCCTGCCAGCAAAGGAGCGAGCGCGGCTGGGCTAGCCGTCTGCAGCGGTACGCGGACGACCTCGTCGATGGTCGTGACGCCCTGGATGACCTTCTGAAGGCCCGCCATGCGGAGTGTGCTCACGCCTTCGCGGATCATTTCGTCCTTCACCTCGGCCGTGGAGCCGCCCTGAAGCACGATTTCACGGAGACGCTCGGTGAAGGGCATGACCTCGTAGAGCGCGATTCGCCCCTTGTAGCCCGTATCATTGCAGACCTTGCAGCCCGAGCCTCGATAGGCGACGACGTTTGGGATTTCGGCTTCCGGGTAGCCGACATCGAGAAGCACTTGCTCGTCGGTTGGCACTTGTACCTTGCACTCCTCACAAATCTTGCGTGCAAGGCGTTGGGCGAGGACGAGGTTTACCGATGCGGTGACCAGGAAGGGCTCGACGCCCATGTTCAACAGGCGTGTGACGGTGCTCGGCGCGTCGTTCGTATGCAATGTCGATAGCACCAAGTGGCCGGTCAACGCGGCTTTGACGGCGATTTCCGCGGTCTCGAAGTCTCGAATCTCACCGACCATGATGATGTCGGGATCCTGACGCAAGAACGAGCGAAGCGACGCCGCGAAGTTCAGACCGATGTCTTCGTGCATTTGCACCTGGTTGATACCCATCAAGTTGAACTCGATCGGATCCTCAGCCGTGCTGACGTTGGTTTCGACGTCGTTGAGGTCCGACATCGCAGAGTAGAGCGTCGTCGTCTTGCCTGAACCGGTGGGTCCGGTGACCAAAACCATGCCATACGGCTGATGAATCGCATCGCGAAAGTCCGACAACGGCTTCTGTTCGAAACCGAGTTTCGTCATGTCGAGCTGGAGGTTCGACTTGTCGAGGAGACGGAGGACGATCTTCTCGCCCCAGAGGGTGGGTACCGAGGAAACACGATAGTCCATCTCGCGGCCCTTACCGAGCTTGAGCTTGATGCGGCCGTCTTGGGGAAGCCTGCGCTCCGCAATGTCGAGCGAGGACATGATCTTCAGGCGAGAAGCAATGGCGTTTTTCAGCTTGATCGGAGGGGTCATTTCCTCGTGAAGGACACCGTCCACGCGATACCGAACGCGGAGTATCCGTTCGTAAGGTTCGACATGAATGTCCGAGGCACCCTGTTTGATCGCATTGAGAAGAATGGCGTTGCAGAGCCGAATGACCGGCGCATCTTCGCTGGCCCTCTCGAGGTCGAGAAGATCCGCATCGTCTTCGTCGATCGCGACCTCGATCTCCGACTCGTCGAAGCCCTCCATGATGTCTTCGTAGGAGATCTCCGGCTGCGCATAGGCTTTCTCGAGGGCCGCCAAAATTGCGCTTTCCGACGAAACGACCGGCTCGACGTTGTAGCCAGTAAGGAACTTCACGTCGTCGATCGCGTTCAAGTTCGACGGATCGGCCATCGCCACGATCAAAGAGCTGCCAGCACGAGACACCGGGATGATCTTGTGGCGTTCGCAAACCTGCGGGCTGATCAGCTTGAGAATGTCTCGGTCGATCTCGTACTCGGAGAGATCGATCGCCTGGACGCGATACTGCTCACTCAGAAAGTCGGTGATCTCCTGATCGGAAATCGCACCGAGCCGCGCAAGCGCATAGCCCAAGCTGATGTTGTCGTCCTTCTGCTGCTTCTGCGCCTCGCGCAACTGCTCGAGGCTGATCCGCTTTTCGCGAACGAGAAGCTCACCCAGTCGATTTCTACTCATGCCAGTTACTTCCCCAGCCAGAATACAGCATTAGTATATTTATTCACAGAAATGGGTCAGACTCAAGTTGTAGGTGGGAAGGAGCCCGTGGAGGCAACCGATTTAGGGACACTCACCATTATGCGAGCTGCCTCACCTTGGGGAAAGCTTCTTTTGCTACAAACCAAGGTTTTGTGGCGGTTTCGGTTGGATCCCGGTCCTCTTGAGCAAGCCCGATCCGCTTGCCGGAGTCGGAGACACGGAGTAGCCCGCCGAGGTGGCGAAGCCAAGAAAACAAATCACCGCGGCCCCTCGAGACGCCGGAGAGGCCCTTGGGCAGCTCGAACAGCCCACGATGAACTGGAAGATCATCGGGCTCTTCGGCCTGGCGTTGGTGGTTGTCTGGGTCATCGGCGGCATCCTCATGCCAACGATAGGCTACGTCGGGCTGATCGTGGCGGGGGTGCTCACCGCGATCGCGTTGGGGTTTCTGATTTGGATATGGAGGCTTACGCGGAAGTCGGCCGATATCGCCGCCATTCTCAAGAGCGCCACCGACAAGGAAGGCCGCGCGGCAGCGCTCGAGCAACTCCGCGCCAAGCAAGCACCTGGCGGCAAAGACGCTCTCAACGCGATCGCGCAGGCACAGCTAGTAGCTCAGGAGAGCCCTGCCGATGCGATCAAAATTCTGGAGGGCATCGACCTCAAGAAGGCGCCGGCGCTAGTCCACGACGACGTTCGTGCCAACCTCGCGATGTTCTACCTCATGACGGGTCGAGCTCGTGACGCCCGGGAGCTCGCGGACGAGATTCGGCTCGACCGACAGCCGCAGGCGAAGGCCAAGGCCATGTACGCCGCGGTCGTCGCCGAAGCTTTCGCGCGAACGGGAAAAGCCGAGGACGCACGAAAGCTCCTCGAAACCTACGACCCTGACGACAAAGAGTTTGGGCAGGTCGCGGGGATGCTCTTACGCGCGCAGGTCTACACATACATGGCGACCAAGAAGCGCGGGCGCGTGAAACAGGCGATGGAACGGCTTCTCGAAGTCGATCCAAACATGGTCGCCGCGTTCGTCCAACGCGGCACACGACCCGAGCTGAGCCGACTCGCCAAGCAAGTCTTGGCAGGTGCGGGCGCACTTCCCAAGCAAAAGATGCGCGTGCGATCGCGCTAGCAGCTCTCGTGACCTCACGCACTTGGACAATCCATGAAGTCCTCGAATGGACGACCAGCGACTTTGCCTCCCGGCAAATTGCGACACCCCGCTTGGATGCAGAGCTCTTGGTCGCAGAAGCCCTCGGCATCGACCGGGTGGGCCTCTACCTGGATCTCAATCGCCCTTTGGTGGACGACGAGCGCGCCTCGATCCGGGCGCTCGTCAGCCGGCGTCGGGATCGGGAGCCCGTCGCCTACATCCTTGGCTATCGGGATTTTTATGGGCGCCGATTCACAGTCGACTCATCGGTGTTGATCCCGAGGCCGGATACCGAAACGCTGATCGGGCATGCGCTCGAGTGCATTCCCAAAGACACCCCGTTCCGGGTGCTCGATGTGGGAACGGGAAGCGGAGTGATCGCGCTGACCTTGGCCGCCGAACGGCCCCTCGCTACGGTGATCGGGACCGACGTCTCGGAGGAGGCCTTGTGCGTCGCCTCGAGGAATGCCGCCGAGCTCGGCCTGGGGGATCGGGTCCGCTTCGTGCAAGCGCATCTGGTCGACGAGGGCTCTGAGCACGATCTCGTGGTCTCGAACCCACCCTACGTCACCCATGCGCAGATGGCGGAGCTCGAACCCGAAGTGCGGGATTACGAACCGAGCCTGGCGCTCGAGGCAGGCAAAGATGGCCTCGACGTCGTGCGGATGCTCCTCGTTGCCGCGGCCCCGGTCACGCGTGCCGGCGCACAGATGTTGATCGAGGTCGGGCAAGACCAAGCCGGGTCAGTGCTCGCCTTGGCCGAACGGAGCGACGCCTGGGCGCCGGTTGGCACGCATCTCGACCTCAACCGGATCGAGCGAGTCGTTCATCTGCGGCGCACCTGACGGAGCCACACCTCGGCGAAGAGCAGGGCGACGGCGAGGGTGAGAAGCCACGGTGTGAGCGGCTCTTCGAGGCCCCGTAGGCTGATTCCGTTGGGGTTTTCGAATCCGGTAACCACGTCTGGCACCTCTTCGGGAGCGAGGGCGCTCTCGCCGCTTGGAGCGTTGACTACGAACGCAAAGCGGGGGCCCTGAACGCCGTTGACCAGCACGCGGTAGGCGCCGATTTCGGTCGTCTCTCGAAACGCTACCCGGTCGGCCTCCGGCAGGTCCAAAGTTCGGCCCGATGGGGTGATCACTTGAATGCGCTGGGTCCTAGTCGATCCCGGGAGCGATACGCCTTGGAACGGCTCCACGGAGTGCTCGGTGCGACCGGCGAGCCAGGCTAAGGTTTGCAAAACGAAGGGGACGAACGCGGGCTGGTAGGGGAGGTCCGTCCAGGCGTCGTCGAGCGTCGTCGCGAGCATCGCTACGCGCCCGTTTCGATACCGATGTTCCACCATCGCCGGCGAACCATCGCTGAAGCGCGCCGTCACTACTGCATCGAGCGAAGTCTCGTCGATGGGGGCGCGGCCGTTCACGGTCACCTGGGCGAGCTCGGGAAGATCTTCCGAGCGTAGTGACAGAGGCCCATCATCGGTCCGGGTTGCGGTGTATCGGCCGGGCAGCAGATCCCGTAGAACGTTGCCGTACGCGCGGGGGTTGATCTTGTCGCCTGCGGTAACCCAGAGACTACCTCCGCCGGACACGAAACGCTGTAGGAGCGGGAGCCACTTCGAGTCCAGCGTGGCGTTGGCCAACACCACCACGTCTGACCGAATGATGGCGCTTTCCGAAAGGTCCTGCGAATCGAGGGTTTCGACGGCAAACGAGCGGCCCGCCTGAGGCGCGACCTCCAAGGCTTGGCCGATGAACGCGGTTTCTCGCTTTCGCGGATCGGGATGCGGATCCCCGTCGACCAGGAGCACGTGGATCGTATCCGAGCCAAGCAGGACGCCTTTCACGTTGTCGGCTGGGAGCACGTCGTCCGGATCGAGTTGTAGCTCTACCACGGCATCCACCGATCCGGCTGGCAGCCTCAAGACCGCGACGCCTTCTTCGCCGGACCACTCGACCGGGCTCGTCTGCGCATCTTGGCCCTTGCGGCGCAGTCGAATGCTCTGCGGCTTGTTGGTGTTGCTGCCCGACACTTTGGCTTCGAGCTGAATTCCCTCTTCGGAGTCCCTGCTGCCCGTGACCTCCACCGCTCGAATCCAACGGTTGTCGGGATTGGGTGTGGCGACCTGCTCGAGTCCGATACTCACGCCCCGAGTGGGCCACTCGCATTCATCGGCGCGTGCGCCCTTCGTAAAATCCGAAAACACCAACAGCCGCCGCTCCCCGAGGTCGCTCTCCAAGAGTAACTCCACTGCCAGTCGAATGGCGTCGCACAGCGCATTCGCTCGAATCGACCGTTCTTCGATCTCCCCAAAGGCATCTCGTGCCATGTCGATCTCGGAGCTCCGCCGCAGCCAAACGCGGGGCGGCTTTCCGGCCAGAACCACGGAAACCTCAGAACCCCGCGGGAGCCTGCTCAGCTGTCGTTTCGCGAGAGAGGCGGCGCGTTCGATGAGGGTCGACCCCTCATGGATCGCCGACATCGAGAGAGAGTCGTCAAAAACGATCGCGAGCGCGTGCTGGCGGTCCGTGACACTCGACTGCACCACTCGATAGGGCCGAGCTGCAACCAACACCAAGACGAGGACCAGCAACACCCGAAGCACCAACAGTAGCAAGTCGACGACCCGCAATCGCGCCGCCCGGGTCGCATGAATCCGATGGAGGAAGGCGATGGTAGGGAGCGTCTGGCGAGGAAGCTTTTGCCTTCTCAAGAGGTGGGCGAGGATCGGCGCCCCCACGGCGATCAGCCCCACGAGCATCCATGGCAACCCGAATCCCATGGTTCAGCTCGCCCGCAGGAGTCGCAAGAGGGTGTGCTCAGGAGGCGTATCGGTCCGGGCCAGTTGATAACGACCCCCTGCCGCGACCACCCGACGTCGACACGACTCGATGAACGCGTCGATCGCCTCCCGATAGGGTCGCCGGATGCCCTTGGGGTCGACCTCGACCGGGGGTTCACCCTCGAGTCCCTCGAAACGAAAGGGCTGCTCGTAGGGGAGCTCGATCTCGGCTGGGTCGAGGACGTGCAAGACGACGGTTTGATGGCCGCGTGCCTGAATCCGGGCGACCGGGTCCAAGGCATCGGCCCGGAGGTCGAGTAGATCGCTCGCGATCACTACGAGCCCCATGCGTCCCGCATGCTCGATCAGCTTGTCGAGTGAGGCATGAAGGCCAGTTTTGGTCTGCGAGGTCGTCGGCGCGGCGAGGGTACGCATCAGGTAATCCAAATGGGCGGGTCCCGAACGGGGTGGAAGCCGATCGCGAATGGTCTCGTCGAAGGTGATGAGCGAAACCGCGTCACCTTGTCTTGTCAACACGTAAGCCAGAGCCGCAAGCAGGGTAGTCGCGTGGTCGAGCTTGGTCGTGTCGCTGCTGCCCCACCGCATCGACGGCGAGATGTCGAGTGCCAGCGTCCCGCGCATTTGTGTTTCGTGCTCGAAATGCTTGATCGCGTAGCGGTCGGACCTCGCATAGGCACGCCAGTCGATCAATCGCGGATCGTCACCGGGCCGGTACTCGCGGTGCTCCTTGAAAATCGCGCTAGCGCCCCGGTGAGGGCTGCGGTGCATTCCGGCCAGAAGCCCATCCACAGTCCGCCTGGCCCTCAACGTCAGCCCAGCAAGCCTGGTTGCCAGCTCGGGTTCGAGCACACGGCTCACGGCTCGATGCTTCGCATGATGCCCTCGATGACGTGTATCGCCGCGACTCCTTCTGCTTCGGCGCGGAAGTTCATGACGAGGCGATGCATCAAGATCGGCTCTACGAGCGCCCGAACGTCGTCGAGCTCGGCCGCGTAACGACCGTGAAGGATGGCTCGCGCCTTCGCGCCGAGAATCAGCCCCTGGCTCGCGCGCGGGCCTGCACCAAAGGCCACGTTCTGCTTGACGAGATCGATCGCTTTGACGTCCTCTGGCCGCGATGTGCGGACGATTTCCACGGCGTGCTGCACCACGTGGTCCGCCACTGGAACCCGCGGAACGAGGTCCTGAAAGCTCACGATCTCCTCTGAGGATAGAACGGGGGTGATCGTCGTCGGCATGGGTGCCGTCGTACGCTTGACGATCTCTACCTCTTCGTGGGCGCTCGGGTATCGCACGTCGATCTGAAAGAGAAAGCGGTCGAGTTGCGCCTCTGGTAACGGGTAAGTCCCCTCTTGCTCAATGGGGTTCTGAGTGGCGAACACCAGGTATGGCCGCTCGAGGGCATACGTATTGCCACTGGCGGTGACTCTCCCCTCTGCCATGGATTGCAGTAGGGCTGCCTGCGTCTTCGGTGGTGCTCGGTTGATCTCGTCGGCCAACAGGATGTTCGTAAACACCGGTCCGGGAATGAACCGGAAATGTCTCTTCCCAGTGGTGTTGTCCTCCTCGAGCACGTCGGTGCCTGTGACATCGCTCGGCATCAAGTCGGGCGTGAACTGAATACGATTGGCGTGAAGCGACAGCGCGTCGGCTAGCGTCGTGATGAGAAGGGTCTTCGCGAGGCCCGGCACGCCGACGAACAAACCGTGCCCTCGGGAAAAGAGCGCGATCAGCAAGAGCTCGATGACCTCTTCTTGCCCGACGATACGTTGCTTGAGACGGGAGACGATTTCGTCGCGGGCGTGGGCCAGCTGCTGCACCCGAGCTACATCGGATGCGGCGGCGATTGGCGTCGAAGACGGACTACTGCGGACAGGTTCGTTCACGGGGACCTCTTAGCGCCTGGCAGAGGGAAGTGCCAGATTACTCCCGAATCCCCCCAAGACGTGTGCATAGCTCGCGCTCATGCGCGTCGCTTCGGCCATCGAGCTCCGCGAGCACGCAATGAGGCTGGGGGTCGAAAGGGTTGAGGGCGATCGCCCGTAACGCCGCATGCGTCGCTCCGTTTTTGTCTCCACTGCGGAACCGCGCAGTCGCGAGGCTCGATTGTGCGGGGGCGTGGGTGGGATACAAAGACAACGTGTAGACCAAAGGCTTGATCGCATCTCGTGGACGGCCGCCCGCGATCGCCGAACGAGCGTAGCGTGAGGCGACCACCGGGTCGGAGGGTGCAACTCGGTGCGCCTTTCCGTATTCTACCGATGCGGCAGCCGGACGTGAACGCGTCCACAAAAGGTCGCCGAGACGCACGTGCTTGCGCGCCTTTTCCCGTTCGACCTCGGCCAGCTCGTCGTTCTCGGTCGCCTCGCCGCTGAGGTGGCGTCGCAGGAGTCGGGCAGGCGGTGGCTTCGGTTTTTTCGCTAGCTCATTCTTCCAGTGTGCCTCTAGCTCCTTCCAGGAGGCGCCGGCCACTGCGGCCAAGGCGGTGCGGGCATCGGCAGCGTCCGCGACGTGTTGGAGCCCGAGCCGCACTCCGTCTCGCCCATGTTCGTTGTAGAACATCTCCATGAACGACGACACCTGGGCAAACGCCAAAACTGCATCTTTCTGACTGGGTAAGAGGGCGATCGACGGGTGCAGCTGATCGAAATCCAGGAGCTGATTGGCTTCGGCGGCACCGAGCAGTAACCGATTCGAAGCTGGATCGAGGGGCAGTTGGGTCGTTGGCAACCTCCAACGCGTTTCGAGCAGCTTGGCCAGACCCTCCTGCAGCCAAACCGGTGCGCGGTCGAGGGTGGTCTTCGTAATCAAAAGGTGCACGTACTCGTGCGCGATCGTGTCGAGCCAGGGATACCCGCGCATGAGCGCCCGCGGAGAAGCGATCATCAGCCGGCCCCACTTGCAGAGCGCGATCGTTCCGGTGTTTCGAATCGCCTCGACGGAAAGCGTCGACACACGTGCGAGCGAGTCTGCATCGGGGTAGATCTCGAGTCGGATCGGGCTGACCATCTTTACGCCCAGCTCGACCTCCATCGCTTCGGCAGCGGCCTTGAGGGTATCGATGGCGTAAGGGACCAAAATTTCATCCGGCCCAGGCGCGTAGCGTACTTCGAAGTTTTCGTACGTGACGGTTTCATACTCTTTCGTAGTTTCGTAGGTGTCGACGATGAGGTCGGCCATCGTGCCGAGGCTGTCGTAGGTGCCAGAGCCCGCACGTAGCTCTGTCACCGTCGCGGCGGCGGATTCGTAATCACCCGCGTAAAAAGCAATGAGCGCTTCCAACTCGCGGATGCGAGGCGTCCGCGGGTGATCGAGGAGGTACTGCTCGAGTAGCACTTGGGCTGGCACGCCTTCTCCCGCGCTGAGGGAGGCCTCCAACAATCCGAGTACCTCGTCCTGACGTGCGGGCTCAGCGGGTGCCGACGCGGCGGTCGAAGCCATCGTCACGCACAAGACGAATAACAGCATGCGATTCATCGCAGAAGCCTTTCATAGTAATCTTGGACGGCAGGCTGGTAGCCTTCGGGAGCGTCTCCCTTTCGAGCATCGAGCACGCGACGACGCCAAGCCTGCTCGGCCGCTTTCGAGCGGGCCTTTGGAATCTCGACGCGCTCGTTGTTGCGACGTCCTTCGCCACGGTCATCGCCGCCTCTGCCGCTCCTGCTCCGCTGTTGGGACTCGAGTTGCTGTCGTAGCCGTCTGAGTTGGTCCGCCGCCGCCTCTTGTTGCTTGTTGGCTTCGAGAGGGTCCTCCGCATCCAACGATTGTGCGGCTCGTCCCATCGGCTGCTCGATCGACTCGAGCTCTTCGGCCGCCTGATCCGAAATGGGCACGCCGCCGACCTCCTCGCGAAGGCGACGAGCGAGCTGGTGCGTCGCTTCGCGGGCGGCCTCTTGTCGAGCTGCTTGCTTTTGCAGCTGCTCACGCTCGCGATCGGAAAGCGCCCCTCGCACATCGGGAATCGCGTTGGCGGTCGCATCCCGCAAATCGAGCGCCTCGGCCGCGGCCTCTCGCGCTTCTGCCGCCGCTTCGGCGGTCTTTCCCACTCGACCGCGAAACATCATCGCCGAGAGCTCCAGGTCCTTTGCGAGGCCCTGAGCCGCTTGCGCCGCCTTCTCGGCCATCGACAGCGCCTCACCCAGATCACCGCTCTCGAGCGCCCGCTCGAAGTCACTCAGTCGCTCTTGGGCTCGGTCGCGAAGATTTCGCTCGTAGGGGCCGAGCGCTTCTTCCGCGAGCGCCTCGATCTGCTCGACTAACTCTTTGGCTTTTTCTTGGAGAGATTTCTTGGCATCGGACCCGAGCTCGTCCGCTTCATCGGCTGCACGACGGGTCGCGTCGTTTCCGATTCGGCGCGCTTGATTCGCCATCCGCTGTTGTTCGACCTCGATGTCACGGATCGAGTCCAACGCTTCCATCAGCGCGCGCTCTCGCGGGCCGAACCGGGTTTCGGCCAGCGAGTCTTCGCTTTGGGAGAGCGCCTGCGTCATCGCATCGATGGTTTGATCCAACCTGGCCAGTGCCTCTTCTGCGGCATCGAGATCGCCTTCGTCGAGCGCCTCACGAAGGTCTTTGAGAGCATCGGATGACTGCCGCGCCTGCATGTTCTGCTGGTTGACGAACTCCCCGGGTACGTACTGCATCGCGCCGAGAAGCTGTTGTTTGAGCGCCTGCATCCTGCGCTCGGCTCGGTCTAGTGCGGCCATGAGGGCCCGTTCGAGCTCCGGTGTTTGGCCTCTGCGTAGCTCCGAGATCAGCGATGCGATCTCACGTTGCAGCTCCCGCATCTCATGAGCGATTGCCGCGGCATCGTTGAGGCGCGCTTGGCTGATGAGGTCGGCCGCCAAAATGCTGTCGTTCTCGAGCTCGGCGACGAAGGACCTGTCGAGGCGCGCTCTCTGGGAGTGATGCGAGCCGTTTTGGTGGGCCGCGGTCTCTCGCTTCTGGAGTCGCTCCAGACGCTTCCGCATGTCGAGGAGCAAGGGCACGGTTCGCGGCCCGGGATGTTCACCCACGTCGAACAACAAAGTCAGCGTGTGTTTCAATGGGGTCGATACGTTCGCGAATCGCCGGTTCGCGGCTTTCCGCTCCTTTTCGACAGGCTGTTCGAGACGTACCGCGAGCGCCATCAGCAGCGAATCCAAGATCTTTTCGAGCTCGATGATTCGGTCGCGGCGACGGGTAATCTCCGAAGCAAGTGTGAGTGTCCGATCCTCGGAGCGACTCACTCCCGGCCCGTCGATCCGATTGCCGTCTTTGGCCTCTAGCCAAACGGTGATCGCGTCGGCAGGGGCAAGCGAGAACTCCTCGAGATAGATTGTCGTGTCTCCTTGGACGTGCTGCTGGGCATCGTCCGGAGGGCCAAACAGCGTACGGCGCTGATGCTCGCCGTTGGGGAGCTTGATGATTAGAGTGAGCTCTTGCACCCCGTACTCGTCGGACGCCACGTGTCGTAGTGCGACGGGGTCCCGAGCCTCGACGACGAGGTCGTTGGCGGGCTCAGCGAGGCGCACGACAGGCGGCGCGTCCGCCTCGACCTCGATCGACCGGGCTTGGTAGTCGACCCGTCTCTCGCCCCCCGAGGATTCGACGTAGATTTCGATCGGTCCTTCGATGTCGGCCACGAACGAAGCGACGAACAGCTCCCCGAGTCGATCGGTCTGCACGTGCCGACCTGGAAGCTCTACGACCACGCGGGCGGCATCGCCGATCGGAGTAATACTGTATTCGACAGCGGTTCCACGAGGCACCACGAGGTGATCCGCCTCGTCGACGTGCTCGCTCTGGCGCCCCATGTACTCGGGAAACACGAGGACGGCATCCGTTCGGGCCACCACGTGACTGACCAGCACACCGTCCGCAGGGCTCCCCTCCGCGTGCAGGAGCGCATACCGTCCACCCGACGCACGATCGAGGCCGAGCGACCCCCATGCGATGACTCCGACGAGGATCGCCGCGGCGAACGCCGGTTGGACGACCCATTGCCACGGGATGAATTTGCGCGCGGGCGAACGCTCGAGCGAGCGAAGGAGCTGGAGGCGTTGCGCCACGATGAGCTCGCGCGAAAATGCGGTTTCCGTCTGCAGCTCGTACGCGCTTTGAAGCGGTGAGAGCAGGGTGGGCTCCTGGGTAGCGACCAGCCCCAGGGCTCCGTGACCACGTAGCTTTCGCATCGGCTGCAACGACCAGGCGACCGCGGCGGCGATCGTCCCAAACACCACTGCCCAACCGATGCAGAGCCAAACGACCGGGGTCATCGGCCCGAGGACCCAGGCGACCAGCACAAAAGCGGCCAGCCCCGCCACGCACGACCCGACCACGACCCGAACGGCAAGAACCGTCGCCGCGGCCATCCGAAGCCGCCCGCGATACCGAGTCAATCTGCCAGCAGTCGAGCTCACCCAGCAATCCTAGCAGCCGAATTAAAGGGGACAGTCCCCTTTTTTCGTACGGTGACTGGGCAGCGCTTAACCCTCTTGAAAAGGGGACTGTCCCCTTTTGTCGCGACCGCGCGGTGATGAGAAAAGCCGGGCCAGCTGTGCTGGTCCGGCCTAACTCACGTTGGGGCTGGCTGTGCTTAGAAGCCCATCCCGCCCATGCCGCCGCCGTGCTCGTGACCGCCGCCGCCCATCGGGGGCTCTTCCTTCGGGAGCTCCGCAACAAGAGCCTCGGTGGTGAGCATAAGCGCCGCAACCGAAGCCGCGTTTTGAAGGGCACTACGCACGACCTTGGTCGGGTCGATGACGCCGGCCTTGACCAGATCCGTGTACTCCTCGGTCTGGGCATCAAAGCCGAAGGCGCCCTTGCCGCTGCGAACCTCGTTCACGACGATGGAGCCTTCGAGCCCGGCGTTCTGCGCGATCTGACGAAGTGGCTCTTCGATGGCGCGAATAAGAATGCCGATGCCGACCCTCTGCTCGTCGTTCACTTGGAGCCCTTCGAGGCCTTTCTGTGCACGAATCAGCGCCACGCCGCCGCCCGGCACGATGCCCTCTTCGACAGCCGCGCGCGTGGCGTGGAGCGCATCTTCGACGCGCGCCTTCTTTTCCTTCATTTCGACTTCGGTGGCCGCGCCGACCTTGATCACCGCGACGCCCCCGACGAGCTTCGCGAGGCGCTCCTGCAGCTTCTCACGATCGTAATCGCTGCTGGTCTCCTCGATCTGCCTGCGGATGGTCTCGATTCGGCCCGTGATGTCTTTCTTCTTGCCTGCGCCATCGACGATGGTTGTGTTCTCCTTGTCGATGGTGACTCGCTTTGCGCGACCCAGATCGTTGAGGGTCACGTTCTCGAGCTTGATGCCGAGATCTTCGCTCACGACGGTGCCCCCGGTAAGGACGGCGATGTCCTGAAGCATGGCCTTGCGGCGGTCACCGAACCCGGGCGCCTTGACCGCAGCGGTCTGCAGCGTGCCACGAAGTTTGTTGACGACGAGCGTGGCAAGGGCCTCACCCTCGACGTCCTCGGCGATGATGATGAGCGGCTTCTGCTGACGGGCGATCGCCTCGAGAACCGGGAGAAGGTCCTTCATGTTCGAGATCTTCTTCTCGACGATGAGGATGTAGGGGTCCTCGATCTCGGCAACCATGCGCTCCGGATCGGTCACGAAGTAGGGCGATAGGTAACCGCGGTCGAACTGCATACCCTCGACGACGTCAAGCTCGGTCTCGAGACCCTTGGCCTCCTCGACGGTGATGACGCCTTCCTTGCCGACCTTCTCCATCGCCCCGGCGATGATCTCACCAATGGTGCGGTCGCCGTTGGCGCTGATCGTGCCGACCTGCGCGATCTCCTTCGGATCCTTGGTGGCTTTCGAGAGCGATTGCAGCTCTTCGACGATTCTTATGACACCCGCATCGATGCCACGCTTGATCTCCATCGGGTTGTGACCCGCAGCGACCATCTTGGTGCCCTCCTGGATGATCGCCTGTGCGAGCACAGTCGCGGTGGTGGTGCCGTCGCCCGCGACGTCGGAGGTCTTCGATGCGACTTCCCGCACCATCTGGGCGCCCATGTTCTCGAACTTGTCGGCCAGCTCGATTTCCTTCGCGACCGTGACGCCATCCTTGGTGACGGTCGGCGCGCCAAAGCTCTTCTCGATCACGACATTGCGGCCCTTCGGACCGAGCGTGACCTTCACCGCATTTGCCAGCGCGTTGACGCCTCTCAAAATGCGATCGCGAGCAGCAGTATCGTAGATGATTTCTTTCGCAGCCATGTTTCTCAGTCTCCTATTCGATGATTCCGAGGATGTCGTCTTCGCGGAGGATCAGGTGGTCATCGCCGTCGATTTTGACCTCCGTCCCGCCGTACTTGCCGAACAGGACGAGGTCGCCCTTCTTCACGGCAAGCGCCCGGACCTCTCCGCTATCGAGGATGCGCCCGGTACCCACCGCGACCACCTTGGCCTCGATCGGCTTTTCCTTGGCGGTATCCGGAATGATGATCCCGCCTTTGGTTACTTCTTCTTCCTTCAGTCGCTTGACCAGGATGCGGTCATGCAATGGACGAATGGCCATTTATCCCTCCGTTTTCGGGCAGTTGCGCTACCCGGCAGCCTTGTTAGCACTCGATGGATAGGAGTGCTGATTGGCCGGCAAGGTAATCCCGATGGCGAGGGAGTCAAGCGATGTTGCTGGGTTTTTTGAGTCCCCGCCGCAGACGCTTTGCCCAGCTCGTAGGCCCCTGCTAGCTTCTCGCGCCTATGGCACGTGTCACCGTCGAAGATTGCTTGGAACACCAGGAAAACCGGTTCGCGCTCGTCGTGTTGGCAGCGCGTCGAACCCGTCAGCTGATCAAGGGCGCACCTCCCCTGGTGTCGAGCAAGAACCGGCCCATCGTGACGGCGCTCCGCGAGATTGCCGACCAAAAGGTGTTTTTCGCTCGCCCGGTGAGGTCTGCGGTCGAAGAGCACATCGTCGAGACCAAAGCCAACGAAGCTGGCTAGCCCTTCTTTGCGGGAGGTACAGGCCGAAGCTAGCCTGATGCTGCGGCGATGGCTCGTATAAGCATCATGGGGCCGAGTGGGCGGCAAGTGCGTCAGCTCTTCCGACACAACTCACTGGGGCGGCACCCGCGGAACACCCATCAGGTGTTGGATCGTGTCGTGTCGAAGGAGCACTGCCACATCGAGCTGGTCGACGACGCCTATGTCCTGAAGGACCTGGGCTCGCTGAACGGCACCTTCGTCAACGGGGAGCGTGTTCACGAACACAGCCTCAAGCCTGGCGACGAAATCACGATCGGGTCGACCCGAATCGTCTTTGAGCCACCGGACCGAGTCGGCCGGCTCACGTTCGATGGTCTGCTCAGCGAGGACGCGCGGGAGGCCACCAATCGGTTCAAGATCGGGGACACCGGCACGGGCCCGCTGATCCAGGCCAAGCTCGCAGTCCTCGGCGAAAAGACGTTCTTCGCCGAGGAGCTCATTCAAGATGAAGCATCGCTTCGCAGGGACTATGAGAAGTTGCGGGCGAGCTACGAGGTCACGCAAGCGATCGAGGTAGGCACGAGTATCTCTGCCCTTTGCGACAAGATTCTCGAAGTCGCGTTCCGGTTGGTTCCTGCGGACCGGGGCGTGATCCTCCTGCACAATGATCAGGGCCATTTGGAACCGGTCGCGGTGCGTACGGGGGAGGACGTAGACCCCACCCAAGAGGTGATCGTTTCGAAGACCGTTCTCGACACCGCCGTTAGCGAAAAAGAGGCCGTTTTGTCCCACGACGCATCTGCCGACGCCCGCTTCGAGAGTGCGCAGTCGGTGATCATGCAGGGGATTAGGTCCACGATGTGCGTTCCGTTGCTTCACAACGAAAACGTGTTGGGCGTCATCATGCTCGATTCGAAGCTAGCCGCGCACGCTTTTACGGAGCGCGACCTCGCGCTGTTTGAAACGGTCGCAAGTCAGGCCGCCGTTGCCGTCCAAAACACGCTCTTCGCGAGGAAGCTCGAGCACGAGGCAATAACCCGCGAGCGCTTCCGTCGCTTGCTTTCACCGGCCATCGCCGAGCAGGTGCTCTCCGGTCAGGTCGAGGTCAGAAAAGGTGGGGAGCTTCGAGAGACGACTGTCCTCTTCGCCGACATCCGCGGGTTCACCAGAATCAGCGAATCATCGGAACCGCAAACCGTCGTCGCGGCCCTCAATGAATACTTCGAGCGAATGGTGGAAATCGTCTTCCGCTACGAGGGCACGCTCGACAAGTTCATCGGTGACGAGATGATGGTGCTGTTCGGCGCGCCGGTGGCCCATCATGATGATCCGATCCGAGCAGTGCGAACGGCGATCGAAATGCAAAAAGCCATGGCGGGGCTGAACGAACAACACGTGGCACACGGGCTTCCACCGTTTCAAATCGGAATCGGGATCAATACAGGGGAGGTCGTGGCGGGCTACGTCGGTAGCAGCCAGGCGATGGAGTACACGGTGATCGGCGACCCGGTGAATACCGGCTCACGACTCTGCTCGATGGCCAAGGCCTCGCAAATCCTCATCAGCGAGGGGACGTTCGAAAAGATCGGAGACCAATTCGAGGTCAATGAGCTTCCGGAGGCGCTGGTGAAGGGCAAGGCCCTGCCGATCCGAGCGTTCGAAGTCCTCGGGCCGCGCAAACGCGACTAGTCCAGAGCGCCGCGGCTTGCCCCCCCGCACAGACGTATGCCAAGCGTGTTGCCATGGCTCATCTCGAGTTCGAGGCTCCGCTGGTGGAGCTCGAGGAACGGATCGCCGCCCTAGAGGCGCTGACGGAGCGAGGTGCCCCTGAGGCCGAAGCGATCGACTCCGAAATCCAGAACCTCAAGGCCCAAGCGGAAGACCTGCAGCGCGAGCTCTACGAAGAGCTCGATGTATGGAAGAAGGTGCAGCTGAGCCGGCATCCGGACCGCCCATATCTGCTCGACTATGCGCCGCTTCTCTTCGAGGACTTGGTGGAGCTCCACGGGGACCGACGCTTCGGCGACGATCCTGCGATTGTCTCTGGGTTTGGACGATTTCAGGGCGAGATTATTGCGTTTGTCGGTCATCAGAAGGGACGGGCCGCGAAGGACAAGGCCCATCGCAACTTCGGGATGGCGCACCCCGAGGGCTACCGAAAGGCCATCCGGGTCATGAAGCTCGCTGAACGCGCGGGGAGGGCCGTCTTGACGTTCGTCGATACGCCCGGTGCCTATCCAGGCCTCGGTGCCGAGGAGCGAGGTCAGGCTGAAGCGATCGGAAGCGCGATATCGACCATGGCCGAGCTCCGTGTGCCAGTGGTTTGCACGATTCTCGGGGAAGGGGGGTCCGGCGGAGCGCTCGCGATCGGAGTCGCGAATCGGGTGCTCATGTTCGAGTACGCGACCTACAGCGTGATCACGCCCGAGGGGTGTGCCTCTATCCTCTGGCGTGACGGCACCAAGAGCGCCGAAGCGGCCGAGCAACTCAAGCTCCTCGCACGCGATGCGAAGCGGTTCGGCGTGATCGACGAGGTGGTTCCCGAGCCACCCCTCGGGGCCCACCGACGGCCGGACGTCGCCGCGGCGTCGCTTGGCGAGCGCCTCAAGCACCACCTCGACGCGCTCCGAGCACTATCTCCTGAGGCCCTGATCGAGCAACGATACGAGCGATTTCGAGCACTTGGCACTTGGTGCTAGCCAACGGCTTTTTTGACGCAAGTCCATCACGTTCCCTACGATTTGGATGCGGGGTTATGCCGTGAAGAGGCTCGTCACAGTGGTCGGATGCTCGACGCTGATCGGGTGCAGCTCGGTGGGGGTGCATTCGAGGTCGACGGATGCGTCCAGCGCGGGCTCTCCAGAGGCCGAGCTCACAGCGCTTCGGGCCGAGCTCGAGGAGCAGTCCGACGAGCTCAGAACCCTTCGCGGACAGCTGGCCTTGGCGCGCGCCGAGGTACAGGAGCTGCGCGCCGAAGCCCGCCAAGAAGACGACCGAGGCGCACGCCAGAGCCTCGGAACGAAGAAGGGGCAGAAGCTCCCGTGGCTCGAGACGCCAGTAACCGTGCGCACGGAAGACGGTGAGCGCGAGGTGCTAGAGCTCCTCGGCGAGGAGAGGCTATCGACCACCGGGGATGTTCCTGATCTGCCCGCCTTCATCGAAGAGGAGACTCTCGGCACTCCCACGTTGACCGACTCCGGCGTGGAGGACTATCGACGGGGGCTGAGCTTGGTCCGCGAACGCGAGTTTGACGAGGCGCTCGTCGCACTCACCGCGTTTCTCGATGCCTACCCGGACCATCCTTACGCGGACAACGCCCTTTTTTGGCGCGGCGAGGTCTACTTCCTGCGCCGCGAATACGGGCGCGCTTTGAAGGAATTCCAGGCCGTCGAGAAGCAACACCCCTGGGGCAACAAGCTTCCCGATGCGCTCTATCGAATTGGTCAGATTCATCTGAAGCGTGGGGATAGGGCTCGTGCTCGGGCTTATTTCGACAAGGTTAGGGAGCAGTTCCCGGATACCGCGGCGGCGCGTTTGGCGTTGCGGGAGGACGCATCATGAAGATGGTTGGATCAATCATGGCGGTTGTGTTGATCGCGCACACGGCACTTGCACAAGACGTCGTGATGACCCCGGAAGACCGGGAGGCCGAGGCGAAAATGGGGGTGGGACCCGGGGACGCACAAGAAAAAGTGTCGGTCCCCGCCGGTACTCCTGAGGTCTACACGGTGCGTGAAGGCGACACGCTTTGGGACATCACTGAGCAGTTCTACGGCGACCCCTACCGGTGGCCACAGGTCTGGTCGTACAACCCAGACATCACGAACCCGCATTGGATCTACCCCGGCGCGAAGGTCCGATTGCGTCCGACCGGCGGCATCATCGAAACCGCCCCTCGCGGCTTCTCGTTCGCTCAGTCGCGTCTGAAGGGCGACAGTCCGGTGTACATGTCCGAGTACGGCTTTCTCGACTCCGATGCGCTCCAAGAAGCCGGCTACATCATCGCCGCCAACGAAGAGCACATGATGATGGCGGACACCGACCAGGTCTACGTGCGTCTGAAAGAAGGCGCGACCCCGAGGATCGGCGGTACCTATACGGTGTACCGCAAGATGGAGGAATACGAACGGGCCGAAGGCGAGAAGGGCACCCTGGTTCGCATCACGGGCGAGCTCATGCTCACCGACTATGACGAAAAGCGCCAGGTGGGACGCGCGACCGTCGTCAACACGCTCGACGCAATCGAGCGAGGGTTCAAGATCGCCCCGCTCGAGCGCAAATTCTACTGGGTGGGTTTTGTTCCGGCAGATCAATCGCTCCGCGCAAGGGTCGTGGCGAGCCTCTACCCGCGCAAGCTGCCCTCCACCGACCAGATCGTCTTCGTCGACGTGGGCGTCGAGAACGGCGTTGAGCTCGGCAATCGATTCTACATCGTGCGGCAGGGCGACGAATGGCGACGAAGCGCTGAGGGCAAGATCGGCCGCGAGATCGAGACCACCGTGCCGCTGCCCGACCCGCCTGAGCACTACCCGTGGGAGGTCGTGGCCATTGGGAGGGCTGTCAGCGTGCAACCTACCACGACCGCGATCCTCCTCGAGCAAGCCACGCGGGCGGTTCGCATGGGCGATTTCGCCGAGCTGCGCCAAGGGGAATAGACTCGCCGTCTAGGCCGTTGCGTTTTTGCCCCTGTTCGGGGGACACTCGACGACGATGGCATCCGACGGCGACCGAGACAGCCAGGAGGCCTTGCGGCTACAGAACGTCGTAGACCGCGAGAGGGCCAAGCTGCGGGCGCTCCAGGACATCAGTGCCGCATTGGGCTCGACGCTCGACCTCGGAGAGCTGCTCGAGATGATTTTGGACCGAATTTCAGAGGTGATGGAAGCAGATCGCTCGGCGCTCTACCTCCTCGACGAGGACACCAACGAGCTCTGGTCGAAGGTCATCCAGGGCGAAGACTTGCTCGAAATTCGCCTGAAGCCGGGGGAGGGCCTCGCGGGCGCGGTGGCCAAGACCGGCAAGCCTCTCAACATCAAGGATGCCTACCAAGACGTCAGGTTTGATGCGGAATGGGATCGCCGGACCGGGTATCGTACGCGGTCCACCCTCTGCGTCCCGATGAAGAACCAGCACGGGCGAACGATCGGTGTCGTGCAGGTCCTCAACAAGCAGCACGGGCACTTCACGGTGGCTGACGAGGCGCTGCTCGCGGCCCTCGCGAGCCACGCAGCCGTCTCGATCGAGAACTCCAAGTTGTTCCTCTCGGTCGTCGGGAAGAACATCGAGCTACTGGACACCAAAGAACAGCTCGAGAAGAAGATTCGCGAGCTCGACGTCTTGTTCGAGATCACCCAAGTCGCAGCGAGCGCGATGGAGCTCGATGATCTGCTGGCCGGTGTTCTCGCTCGCACGATGCGCGCCACCGATGCCGAGGCGGCGTCGATCCTGCTCGCCGACGAGGATACTGGTGACCTCACGTTTCGAGCAGCCGTCGGAGGTGAGCCGGACCGCGTCAAACGGATGAAGATCAAAGCCGGCCAGGGTATCTCCGGCTGGGTCGCCGAGCATGGACGCCCGCAGATCGTGAATGAGGTCGAAAGCGACGCGCGGCACTCCACGCACATCTCGGATGAGGTTGGCTATCATCCGAAGTCGGTCTTGTGTGTGCCGCTTCGATGGGACGACGGACGGGGCGCGCTGCAGCTGCTGAACAAGGCCGGCGGTCGGGCACCCTTCATCGACGACGACCTCAAAATGGCGACCGTGATTGCGGGTCACCTGTCGACGGCCATCTCGCAGGCACAGTCACGTGCACAACGCACCCGCCGAGAGCGCTTGAGCACGCTCGGGCGATTCCTGTCGAGCATGCTTCATGACCTGAAGACTCCTCTGACGGTCATCTCCGGTTACACGGGGCTTCTGGTGCAGGAGGATGACGAGGAGAAGCGACGAGAGCTCGCTGCCTCGGTCAAGCGCCAGGTTCAGTTGCTGACGACGATGATGGGCGAGACCCTTGCCTTCGCCAAGGGTGAACGCCGAATCTTGATCCGCCGCGTGTACCTGCACAAATTCTTCGAGGAGCTCGCTGATCAGTTGAAAATCGAGCTCGCGCAGCGAGACATCCGCCTCGAGCTCGTTTTGCGAGATCGCGGCGTCGCCCACTTCGATGAAGAAAAAATGCAGCGGGTCTTCCACAACCTCGCGCGGAACGCAGCGGAGGCCATTGGCGAAAAGGGTGGCGTCTGCCGACTCGAGGTCGACCGCTCCGACGACGGCAACCTCGTTCTCACTTTCTCCGACGATGGCCCTGGCGTTTCAGAGGAGATCCATGGGCGTCTCTTCGAGTCGTTCACCACTTACGGGAAGCAGAGCGGGACCGGTCTTGGACTCGCCATCGTGCAAAGCATCGTCGACGATCACGGCGGCAGCATATCGGTGGACAGCAAACCCGGCCACACCTCCTTCGTGATCGTGCTCCCGCAACCCCAACAGGGGACCAAGCCCCGGGACGCCGCCGCCGAGTGAAAAGGGGACAGTCCCCTTTAAATTCCCAGATTGGCGAGGCTCTCCGAGACGTTGCGCAGCAAGTCGGCAACCTTCGGATGCGAGCTCTCGAGGTCTTCAATGAGTGAGTAGACCCGTCGGCTCAATGCGCCCTCGGAGCTCGGAGGCGCGGTCCTGCTGACCGAGAGCGCTTTCTGGATGTCTTTGATCGCCTCGACGAGGGCCTCGCGGTCCTCTGCGCCGAGCTCTTCGGTCGACTCGAGCTGTTGATGAAGGGCGTCGAGCGCCTCCTGCAAGCGTTTCCTCGGCATCCCTTTGATCCTGCCGTGCTCCTCGGCTCGGTGGAAGGGGAAAATTGGGGCGACGAATTCGCTTGGGTCCGATGGTTTTGAACTATATAGTTCAAAACATGGCCCGGCCGCGTGAGTTCGACGAGGGGGAGGTCCTCGCGCGGGCGATGGAAGCCTTTTGGTCACATGGCTACGACGGCGTTTCGATCGACGACCTGACCGAGTCGACAGGCCTCAATCGCTCGAGCCTCTACAACGCGTTCGGCGGAAAGCTCGGGCTCTTTTGTGCCGTCCTCGAGCGGTATCGCGCCGGGCCCGCCAATGAGGTCATCGGGCCCCTCCTCACCGAACGCGGCGCGACGGCACTCCGGCGATTTCTGACGCACCTCATGAAGTTCGTGGAGTCGCCCGCAGCATACCGAGGCTGTTTGCTGGTCAATACGGCGATGGAACCGGAGCATGGCTCACAAGTCCGGCAACGCGTCCAGGAGCACTTCGAGCTGCTTCATCGATGCATCGAGCGGAGCTACGGTGAAGCGATTCGCGATGGCGAAGTCTCCTCAGGGAGCAGCCCAGACACTGTCGCGCACTGGCTCGTCGCGTTCGTGCGCGGGGTCCTGGTGAGCGCCGCAAGCGGGGTCGGAATCGATGAGATGAAGAACAGCGTTCGAATGACGCGCCGGCAACTCGGCCTTGCGTAGTCCTTTCCCAGCCCTTTCTACAAACACCGGAGAAAGATCATGAGCGTCTCATACGTCGAGCCAGAACAAGCCGACCAGGAAACCAAAGCCTTCTACGACCGCGCGGAGGGCACATTCGAGATGGTGTTGAACATTTTTAAAGTGTTCGGCCATGCGCCCCCTCTCGGAACAGTCTTCACCGACACCGTGATGGCAATTCTCAAGGATGGCGAGCTCCCTTGGACCACCAAAGAGCTATTGATCCTCAAAGCGACACACCGAAACGCCTGCCAATACTGCGTGGTCCAGCACGAGGCGGTCTCCAAACGTTTGGGAATCTCCGAAGAGAAGATCAACGACATCGGGGACGAAGCGTACAAAACCAGCCCGCATTTCACCGACGGCGAAAAGGCCTTGCTCGATCTGACGGTGCAGATCGGAATCGATGCGAATCGGGTGCCGAAGGAGCTCTGGGATCGGTTGCACAAACACTATACCGAGCCGCAAATCGTCGAGGCGGTATTCACGATCACCCAGTACATCGCGATCAGTAAATTCGGTGACGCCCTAGGCGTGGAGCTAGAGCCGGTCTTCCAGGGGCTCGACCCGATTCTGCACGTCGATCGCACCGCTGGCGCGTAGGCGGGCCGCCCGCGGCTTCACGCGAAGTCGCGTTCCATTCGCTCCTCATCCTCTTTGCAGCGGATGCAGAGCTCGGTTTCTGGGCGGGCTTCGAGGCGCTTAATGCTGATCGGTTCTTCGCAGTCTTCGCAGATGCCGAAGACATCCTCATCGAGCTTCTTGAGGGCCTTTTCGATCTTCTGCAGGAACACGCGCTCACGACCGCGGAGTCGGAAGGTGAAAGACTGCATGTACTCGCTCGAGGCTAAATCCATCTCGTCTGGAAGCTCGGATGCGTCCAGCGTCATGTCCTGGGCCATGGTCTCCCGCGCCCGCCGCACCACGGCGTCCCGCTTTTCTTCGAGGATGGCGCGAAACCGCTTGAGCTCGCTCTTCTTCATCGTGGTTGCCCCCTGTAAGGGAGCCGGAGCATAATGATCGCGCCTCAGTAGTCAATAAGCCAACATGGAAGAATCCGAAATTACTCTGAAAATGGGCTAGCTCACCGCGTCGAAAAACGACTGCGACCCGCGCAAGCCGGACCCCCAGAGGATCGCATCGACCTCCGCCCCGGCTTCCAAGTCGGCCCGATCGCTCGGTAAGATGACCAGCGCATTGACCCCGACGAATGAAGGCAACGACCCCGAGCCTTGGTGCTCGTGGAGCGACACCTCGATTTCGCCCCCACGCCGGGTCGCCACCCCGCGTGCGATTTCGACCCGTCCGGGCCGTCGGTGATAGGCGTGCTGGAGGCGCGCTATGACGGGCTGCGGGTGCGGTTCTCGGTCGCCGAGCATTTGCCGCAGACAGGGCGCGACCAGGATCTCGAACGTCACCATGGCGCTGATCGGGTTTCCTGGAAGACCGATGACGGGTTTGCCCTGATGTTGGCCGAAGGTCAGAGGCTTTCCGGGTTTGATTCGCACTTTCCAGAACTCAAGGTCGATCCCCACGCGCCGAAACGCTTCTTGAACGAGGTCGTATGCACCAACCGACACCCCGCCCATCGTGATCACGACATCGGCTTCGAGCGCCTTCCGAAGAGCGGCCTCGATCGACGACAGGTCGTCGCTTGAAGCTGGAAGCGGCTGGGGAATCGCGCCGAGAAGGCTCAACATCTCGGAGAGCACGTAAACGTTCGAGTTGACGATCGTCCCCGGCGCAAGCTCGTCCCCGAGGGCCTTGAGCTCGTCGCCAGTCGAGAGCAGGGCGACCCGGGGCTGACGGTAGACACACACCCGAGCCACGTTTTGGCTCGCCAGCAACCCAATCTCGCCGGGCCACAAGCGATCGCCCCGACGGAGAATCGTCTCTCCGGTTCTCAGATCGCTGCCCCGAGCCCGGACGTGTCGACCCCCAGTCGACGGCTCGAAAATGTGCACCGTCTCATGGTCTTGTTTGGTGTCTTCTTGGATGACCACCGCGTCGGCGCCCGGAGGCATTGGGGCGCCCGTGAAGATCCGGCAGACGGTCCCGGGCTCGAGCTCCGTTGGCATGTCTCCGCCTGCGCGCGATTCACCTCTGACCCGCAGCCGTACGGGGTTTTTGGCCGAAGCCGCTGCCACTTCGGCGGCACGCACGGCGTACCCGTCCATGGCGCTATTGTCGAATGGCGGCGAATCTGCGACCGCGACGAAGTCGGAGGCGAGGTAGCGGCCGGCGGCTCGAGTCAGCGGGATCTCCTCGTCGCCCAATGTCTCGAAGGCGGGGAGCATCGACCGGACGGCCTCGGCGATCGTGCGCATCGACCCGGAGCGTAGCATGGCCCACAGGGTCCGAGTCAGCTGGGGTAAACCCGGTTTCGCCCCGACCGCTTCGCCTCGTAGAGGTTCCGGTCGGCATCCTTCAAGAAGTCGTAGCACCGCCACTCGGCGGCGAGCTCGGACACGCCGCAGGACACCGTCACCTGAATCTCTTCATCCTCGAACGCGAACACTTCGTCCGCGATCATCTTGCGAAGCTGATCGGCGATCAAAATCCCGCCGTCGAGCTTGGTCTCCGGGAGGACGAGGGCAAACTCCTCGCCTCCGTATCGGGCGATGACGTCGTCCGGCCGGAGGCGGCTCTTGGCGAGCTGCGCGACTTCCTTGAGCACCTGGTCTCCAGCCAAATGCCCGAAGATGTCATTGACCTCTTTGAAGTGGTCGATGTCGAGCATCACCATCGTCAGCGGACGACGATGCCGGGTCGCCCGCGAATGCTCGCGTTCGAGCTGCTCCATGAGATAGCGCTTGTTGTGAACGCTCGTGAGCCCGTCCATGATGGTCATCCGATAGATGGTCTCGTGGTATTGGGACTCGAGGTCACTTCCGCTCAGAAACTTCAAGATCGTATCGCCGATCTTGATCTGGTCCCCACGGCGAAGGGCGTGGTCATGCACGATCTCGTCGTTGACGTAGGTCCCGTTGGTCGAGTTCAGGTCGACCAGGAAGTACTTGCTGTTCCGGGCTTCTACGAGCGCATGCCTGCGAGAGACGGCGTCGTTGTCGAGGATGATCGTGTTGTCGGCTCCGCGCCCGAGGTTCACCGGCCCGTTCGCCAGCGAAAAGCGCTTGCCGAGCTCCCTCGAGTTCACCGTGTAAATGATCACCAGGCAGTCTTGACCGATTCCGGTCTTGATGCGGACGTCTGGGTAGGGGGTTACCCGGGTTTTAATGTCACTGCGCACGGGAATCGGCAGACCGCGGTTTGGGGCGTTGCGGCCTATCACCCAGGGTAGAAAGGGGTCCTTTCGCCGTCAATAGCGCTGGATGAAGCGCATGTTGCGCTGGTTGATCCAGACATGGGCGAGCACCGCACCCCAAAGCACACCCGTGAGCTCGAATATCGCGCCGAGAAGGAGGCCCATCACGAAGGCCCAGAGCGACCAAGCCAAGAACACGCGCTTGGGACCTACATGTACCGCCCCGAAGATTAGAGAGGTAAACCACAAGCCGAGCACGGGCTGCATGGCACCACGAAAGAAGAGCTCTTCCGAAAAGCCGGACAAGAGGGCGAGCCAGGTGAGCTCTCGCGGTGAGAGATCGCCGACGATGGCGCCAAGCTCGCGTTGCAGGTCGCGCGCCCAATGCATGTGAGCGACGAGCAACCGTGTGCTCGCTACCACCGCGAGGCCGAGCAGCAAGCCGAGCGCGAGCGAGACGAGGAGTCGGGTCGGGTAAGGCTGGGTCATCCAGGCCGCGCCGCGCTCCCACGCAAGCCGGCCGTACCCCAGCCACGCCCAAACCACGGCGATCGCGCTCAGTGGAAGATAAACGAGCGCGGCGAGAGTGGTGATTCGAACCGATGATGGCAAGGCCGAGCGGGATGTATCAAAGTGACAATCGGGCGGCAATGGGAACCGGTCACGCAATTGACATGCCTGTGAGGGGCAGAGTACTAGCCAGGGTCATACGCCGATGAGTGGTCAGCATGGCGAAGACGTCGCGAAGATCCTCGTCGTGGACGATGAGGTCGTGATCCGTGAGATCCTCGCGGATTTCCTGACCATGGAAGGGTTCTACGTGCGAACCGCGGAGGATGGCGGTGGAGCGCTGGTAGAGTTGTCGCGCGACCGTTTCGATCTCGTTTTGAGTGACCTGAAGATGCCCAACATGGGCGGACTCGAGCTTCTTGGCGCAATCCGCAAACACACACCTCACGTGGTGACGATCATCATGACGGGTTTCGGCACGGTCGAGACCGCCATCGAAGCGATGAAGCAAGGCGCCTACGACTACGTCCTCAAGCCCTTCAAGGTCGAAGAGGTGGTGCATACGATCCGTCGCGGCCTCGAAAAACAGAGGCTCCAAGCCGAGAACTTCCGCCTGAAAGAGGCGCTTTCGCTCTACAAGGTAAGCGAGGCAATTTCCGCGAGTCTGTCTCTGGAACAAGTCGTGCACACGCTCAGCCGCGCCGCGATCGACGAGGTCGATTCCGACATGGTGTTCGTGCTTTTGAGCGACGGCGGTCGGAGCTTCTATCGGCGCACGACCGAGCTTGGCCCAAACTTCCGGCTGCGGCGCGAATCCGACGCCCTTAGTATTCCAGCTCTCACGGAGCACTTCCGACATGCGCCAGCCCTTCTCGAGCACGGCGAGCGCGCTTGGCGCTTCTTCGAGAGAGTTGGCGATGAGCCGAAGCCCCAGTCTCTGGCGGTTGCGCGGCTCACGGCTCGAGGCGACACGGTCGGCTTCCTCTGCGCCGTCAGCTACACCGCCGGGAAGCGATTCGACGAGGGGCAACGGAAGCTCCTCCACACCACCGCGGACCGGGCCTCTGCTGCGATCGAGAACGCACGGCTCTTCGAAGACCTGCAGTCCACCTTCAAACAGACCATCCGAGGCCTCGCCAGCGCGATCGACAAAATGGACCGCTATACGGCAGGACACTCGGCGAGGGTTGCCGCTTACTCGCAGATCCTGGCGATCAAGCTCGGTCTAAGCGACGAGGAGATCGAAATCGTGCGCCAGTCGGCGCTGATGCACGATATCGGCAAAATCGGCTGCGTGATGAACCTGAACAAGCCCGGGAAGCTTTCACAACAAGAGTACGAAATCTTCAAAGAACATCCAGAGCATGGCCGCGATATCTTGCAGCCAATCGAGTTTTTGCACCCCTTGATTCCCGGGGTGCATCTGCATCACGAGCGATGGGATGGGCTTGGCTATCCGCTTGGGCTCAAGGGCAACGACGTGCCTCTGATCGCTCGGATCATCTCCGTCGCCGACACCTATGACGCGATGACCAGCGACCGCGCATACCGTAAGGCGCTCTCCCACGACATTGCGATCTCCGAAATCAACCGCTGCGGGGGCACGCAGTTCGATCCCGAGATCGCGCAAGGCTTTCTCGATTCGATCGATGAGTTCCGCGACGACGGGCGCTCGCTCGAGGAGTTCCCCGACGTCACCGAGACCCAGTCGGGGCTCATGGCGCCACGGACGTGATCGCGGTCGATGGGGGTGCCGGCAGCGCGAACGCCGCCACCCACTGCCTAGGGCCTCCTGGGGCGTTCCAGCGGCGCGCAATGGATCTTTGGCCAGGGATCTCGAAATACGTCATCAACGTCATCGGGCCCGGTCTGAGGGGCCTGAGGCGCCGCGGGGCGACCATGACGAAGGTGAGGGTCTGATCGGGACCGATCGATGGGTCCGAATAGTCGAGCTCGCCGAGCCCATCCGAGACGAGGCGCTGGATGGTCTTCGGGTTGCGAAACGAACGCGTGGTCGTGACGAGCTCGTGGTGGCTGCTCTTCCAAAGCGTGGGCCCCGTGGTCAGCTGCTCGGGATTTCCGAGCTGGTCACAACCGAGGACGAGCGAGAATACCGCGCCGAGCTCCAAGAGCTGTCTAAGTCGACTCACGGCTCCGCTCCCGCGCCACGTCTCGCTCTGTCGCGACTCCCGGCACGGGAAGCTGAGCCTGTCCCTCCTGCTCCTTGTCTTGCCAGGGGTACTTGATGCGGTTGTGATAGGCGTTGCACAGGGTATCCGTCAGCGTGGTCTGCAAGACGCGGAGGTCTTCCATCGTGAGCCCGCATTCGTCGAGCTGACCCTGTCGCAGCTTCACATTCATCACCCGCTGGACTATTGCCTCGAACTTCTCGCGCGTCGGCTCGTCGACCGTGCGTGCGGCGGCTTCGATGGCGTCGATGAGCATCAAGATTGCGGTCTCTTTGGTGCGCGGTCGCATCCCCGGGTAACGAAACGCGGCATCCGAGAGACCCTTTGGATTCCCCTGCTCGAGGCACTCGTGCCAGAAGTACTCGATGACGCTGGTCCCATGATGGGTGTAGGCGAATTCGACCACCGGCTCGGGAATGCCGCCTTCCCTCAAGATGCGCGCTCCTTCGACGACGTGCGCCATGATTGCATCAGCGCTGACGTCTGGCTCGAGGTCGTTGTGAGGCGTCGGTTCGCCGGGTGACAGGTTCTCGACGAAATACTTGGGCTGAATCGTCTTGCCGAGGTCGTGGTAATAAGCGCCAACGCGGGTCAGCAATGCGTCGGCACCGATGGCCGCTGCGGCGCCTTCGGCGAGGTTGGCCATGGCTCGCGCATGCTGCCAGGAGCCGGGCGCCTCACGCGACATTTTGCGGAGAAGCGGGTGGTCGACGTCGGTAAGCTCTTGCAACCGTCCACGCGTCACGACTCCGAGGGCGGCAGTGGCGATCCGCTGGAAGAGCACTCCAAGCACGCCCGCAAGCATGCCGCCAGCGACGGTGGACAGCAGGGTCGATTCGTCCAGCTTTGACACATCGCCGACGACGTCGATCTCGTTACCGACCGACAGCGCCACGCTGATCAGCACCAAGGCGGCAAAAAGACCCGCCGCCGTCCCGGCAACCAACATGTGCATCGCATGCTTTCGATCGCGAAAGAAGATCACCACGCCAAGGGTGGTCGCCAGGTACACGACCACGACAGGCATGGCAAAGTGCACGAACGAGGCGGCGACCAGCGTGATCACCAACCCGGAGGCGATGGCCGTCGCCCGATCGAAATAGAGGGCGGCCCACAGGGGCACGGTTGCCAGCGGCAGCAACAATGGGGACAGCGTTGTGAACAAGAGTAGTAACTTGGCGCCGATACACGTCGCGCAGACCAGGAGCAGCAGGCCGGCCTGGGTGCGAAGCAGTGTGCCGCGCCCTCCGGTAAACATCCTCAGAAATGCGAGAAAGATGTACGCGACGAGGAAGTAGCTGACCCATGCGCCGAACAAGGTAGAGCGCTCCGGCGGTCGCCGCTCTCGCTCGAATGCGCGCACGATGCGCTGCTCGTTGGGGTCGTCGACGACTTGCCCGCGCGGCACGACCAGAGGCTGCGGAAAGCCGCGATAGCGACGAGCCTTGGTGTTTGACGGGTAGCTCGACGGAATCCGAAGCGTGACCGGGGCGGGCCGCAGCGGCTCGACGCGCAGCGGCTCGAGCACCGTCTCGACCTGGCTCGCCAGCGTGATGATCGACGCGAACACCGCGCTGATGATCAAGCCCGAGGTGCGACCAGCGATGAGGCGTGTGCGAAGCATCATGAGCGAAAGGGCCCACCTAGGCGCACCCTAGTGAGCGGTCTCCTCGGATTCAAGCCTCTGCAAGCCTTCATCGACTTGGGCGGCGCGCGGCTCACCGGGACGTCGCCGGTTCATCGCGCGCCTCCTGATCGATCGATTCTTCACGCCTGGATCCCACGCGTCTTTTCGGCTTTCTAGATGAATGGCTCGATTCGAAGGCATTTGGACGGGCTCGCTTTGCCCCACCATCTCGTCCGGGGGGCCTTCGAAGGTCAGGATACCGAATCGACCCGGCACATGGAAATCGCCAATTCCGAGTGGTGACCAGGATGCAGCCTGTTGGCGATCGCGTGTGAGGTCCATCACGTAGAGGTTCGCGCGCCAGGTGTTGCCGATCGTCGGCGGCGACGCTGGGCGGTTCTTCGGACTGAACGCCTGCCACGGGATCGCCATCTCCACGGTATATCCGGCGTCTGGTTCGAGATCGTCGAGCTTGCCACGAGGCGAGACCGCAGCACGCACCCCGCTGTCCCAATCGACGTGCCCAAATGGCTTGGGGATGCGGGGCGCGTCGTACCTAGTGTCGAATACGACGCCTCTCGGCGAAACCTGAATCTCGAAATAGCTCAGGCCATCGCCCTGTGGGTCGAACATCAGCTCGATGCAGTCCTGTTCCCACAGATGATCGTCATGGTCGCGATCACTTGCGCGAAGCAACGCGTCGCTGATATCGACACCCACATAGAGATACCGTTTGTCCCAGAGAAGTTTCGCCGAAGCGGTCAGGGGAGCGACTCCGCCACTACGTGTCTCGACGAAAGGCGCGCTCGTACGAGCAGCGCGCCAGACTGGGTCGTTCAGCGATCCGTCGAGCCTCGGCGGGCGACGGGTCTGCACGACTGCGAGCCTCGGAACACGCGACGGAGTCTCGTGCGGCCCGACGACGGGGGTCTTCACGGTGGGCCCACGCGCCCGGTTGTCTCCGTCTGACGGCCCCGTTGTGATCGATAGGCGCTCGCCTTCGTGCGAAAGCCCCACGTAGAGGGTTACCTCATCCGCCTTCCAGTCCTCGGGCAGGTGCAGCTCCTGAGTGTCTTGCACGAACTGCCCGGCCTGCCATCGATCGGGGCCGTAGAGCCATCGGACCACGCCGCTGACGTCTTGGTCGATTGTAATTGGAGGGTCGTCGCTCACGAGATGCGTGAACAACTTCCAGTGCGCGCCTGGCGCGACGAGCGTTTGCCAGTACCAACTGACTCGAAGGATGTCGCCGGGACGCCACTCGGTCGCGTCGAGATCATAGCCCAGCAGCCGGACCTTGTTCGCGAACTCCACCTCGAGCTCGTACTCTGGCGAGGGGGCCTTCTTGGAGACGTAAGCAGCAACGGCTTCGCGTTGCGCAGAGCTCAAGGGGGCGACGTCAGCGGTGCATCCCATCACCGAAGCGAGCACGAGGACCGAAAGACGATGGGGAGCTCGCATGACGAACACTAACGCCGCGATTTGCGACGCGACTTCCTTTGCATCTTTCGCTTGGACTTCTTTTTGTTCTTGTTGACCGCTCGCCGCTCGTTGGGGTTCGGCCCGGTGCTGCCTTGCTCGGCGACAGCCGCCTGCAAGAGTGAATCCGCGAGGTTCGCCATCATCGGGTTGCCCTCGAGGCCCCCGGTCTGAATCGCGTCTCGCAGCCGATTTGCAGCCGCCAGCTGCTTCATCCCGGGGATCTTCGACAGCATCCCCGCCTGGGCGCCGATGCTGCCCATCATCTGGCGCATGAACGCAAAGCGCTGAAGGATTTCGGCAACCTGCTTTTCGCTCGTGCCCGATCCCTTGGCGACACGAACCAGCCGCGTCGGCTGCTTTTCGAAGAGCTCGGCCTGGGCTCGCTCCTGCCGCGTCATCGAGCTCACGATGGCCTTGATCTGGCCGATCTCTCGCTCATCGACTTGGAACCCGTCGGGGACGCTATCGGCGAAAAACGGGACCTTGTCGAGCATCTCTTGAAGCGGGCCCATGTTCTGCAGCATCTGAAGCTGCTCGAGGAAGTCGTCGAGGGTGAACTGCCCGCGGAGCATGCGCTTGGCGTCTTTCTCGGCCTTGGTTTCGTCGACGACCTCTTCGAAGTCTTTCATCAGGCCAACGACATCGCCCATGCCGAGGATGCGGCTGGCCATCCCCTCTGCTCGAAACTCCTCCAGGCGGTCGATCGCTTCGCCGGTGCCGACGAATTTTACTGCGGTACCGGTGACGTTCTTGATCGAGATCGCCGCTCCGCCGCGGGCGTCACCGTCGAGCTTTGTCAGGATCACGCCGCTCAAGCCAAGCTGGTCATGAAACGCCTTCGCGGTCTTGACCGAGTCTTGGCCGATCATCGCGTCGACCACCAAAAAGACGTTCTGCGGCGCTACCGACGACCGAATCTCGGAAAGCTCCTCCATGAGTGGCTTGTCGATCGCGAGACGGCCCGCGGTGTCGTAGATGACCGTGTCGCACTTCAGTCGCTTAGCCTCGGCTAGACCTCGTTTACAGATCGCCAGTGGCAGCCCACCCGGAATCGAGAACACCGGAGCACCGATCTGGTCGCCAAGTACCTGCAGCTGCTCGATGGCGCCCGGTCGAGCGATGTCAGCAGCCACCAGCAGGGGCTTGCGACCGTTGCTTGCCTCGAGAAAGCGCGCGAGCTTGGCCGCCGTGGTCGTCTTACCCGAGCCCTGGAGGCCTACCATCATGATGCCGGTCGGTTTGGGCTTCTTGGCGAACTCGACGGGGTCCCCCTCGAACGCCATCATCGACTCGAGCTCGTCCTGGCATATCTTCACGAACTGCTCGGCCGGGCCCACTTTGATCTTGCGCCCCTTCCCCTTGGTCGCGGTCTGGACCACCTGGCCGACTGCTTTCTCCTTCACGTTCGCGAGAAACGCCTTGGTCACCCCGAGCTCGACGTCGGCCTCGAGCAGCGACAAGCGTACGTCGCGAAGTGCTTGGTCGATGTTCTCTTCGCTCAGCTCGGTCACCCCGGCCAAACGGTTGCGGGCGTTTCGAAAGCCCTTTGTCAACGTCTCAAACATGAGGGAAGCAGCTTGGGCGCGTAGCATGCGCCGAAGCGGCTGCACAACCTCTTAGCACCTTGACCGCAGGTGGCGACCGTTGGATGGTCCGCGCGCATGCCCGATGTGCTGCCCAAAAAGGGGGATCCGGAGGCGATCTACGTGATCGACATCAGCTCGTATGTCTTTCGTGCCTATCACGCGCTGCCGCCGCTCTCGAACAGCAAAGGGGAGCCGACGCACGCGGTGGCGGGGGTTTCGGGGATGCTTGCCAAACTCCTTCGTGAGCGAGACCCGAAGGGTATCGTGGTCGCCATGGACTCGAGAGAGGGATCCTTCCGCAAAGACCTCTACGAGCCTTACAAGGCCAACCGTCCGCCTGCGCCGCCTGATCTCGAGCAGCAGATGCTCCGCGTTCGGCAGATCGTCGAAGCGTGGGGCATGTCGCCGATCGAAGCCCCCGGATACGAAGCCGATGACATCATCGCAACCCTCGTGGCGCAAGCACGGGAAAAGGGGCTTCGGGTCGTGATCGTCAGCGCTGACAAAGACCTGCTCCAGCTCGTCGGGCCGGACGTCGTGATGTACGACACGATGCGGGACAAAGTCTTCGGCCCCGAGGAAACGCAAGAAAAATTTGGCGTCACGCCCGATCAGGTGCGCGACCTGCTCGCCTTGATGGGCGATAGCTCGGACAATGTGCCTGGTGTGCCGTCCGTCGGTCAGAAGACCGCTGCGAAGCTCTTGCAGGAGTGGGGCACGCTCGAGGGGATCTACGAGCACCTCGACGAGATCACGCGCAAGGCCTTGAAAGAGAAACTGGCCACGCACCGCGAAGCCGCCGAGACCTCCCGAGAGCTCGTCACGCTCCGCGATGATGTCGCGATCGATCCCGGGGTGATGTCCCACAAGTACGACGGCGGGAACGCGGCTGAGCTACGGAGCCTGTTCAGCGAGCTCGAGTTCACCCGGCTCTTGGCGCAGCTCGACCCCGCACCGGTCGTCGAGGGGCACTACGAGACCGTTACCACCATGGACGGGCTTCGCCGCATCGCGAGCGCGATCCGTGATTCGGGGACGATGGCCTTTTACACAGTCATGGACATCGAGGATCCGATTCGCGCCGAGCTCGTGGGGGTGGCTGTGAGCTGGCTTGAAAGCGTGAGCGCATACATCCCGCTCGGCCATCGGTACATCGGGGCGCCCGACCATCTCGGTTGGGACGAAGCCAGCTCTGTGTTGAAACCCCTTTTCGAGAACTCGCTCATCCCAAAGCTCACCCTCGCCAAGCGCGAGACGGTGTTTTGGAAGGGACGAGGCGTGAAGGTTCGGGGGGTTCGATTCGATCCGGCGCTTGCAAGTTATCTCTTGGATCCCGCACGGCATGCGCATCGGCTCGAAGACGTCGCGCGCCTGGAGCTCGACGGAGAGCTTGCCACCGAGGAGGCAGTGCGCGGGAAGGGCAAGAAGGCGCTCACCTGGGATAAGGTGGAAGTCGAAGCGGTGGCGGGGTATGCAAACGAGCGGGCGGACTTCACCTATCGCTTGAGCGAGCTTCTGACCCCGAGGATGCACGAAGGGGAGTTCGAGCGACTCTTCTACGACATCGAGCTGCCCCTGGCGCAGGTGTTGGCGACGATGGAGCTCGATGGGATCGGCGTGGACACCAAGCTCCTCGAAAGGCTTTCGGAGGAGGCCAACGCAGAGCTCGAGCGGCTTCACGCCCGCTGCACCGAGCTCGCCGGTCAGGAGTTCAACGTTTCCTCGCCTCGCCAGCTCGAAACCATCCTCTTCGATGAGCTCGAGCTCCCGGTGATCAAGAAGACCAAAACCGCGCGGTCGACCGACCAAACCGTCCTCGAAGAGCTTTCGGTCATGCACCCGCTGCCGGCAGCGATCCTCGAATACCGTTCCGTTTCGAAGCTCAAGAGCACGTACTTAGACGCTTTACCAAGAGAGGTGAACCCGAAAACAAGGCGGATTCACACACGGTATAACCAGCTGGTGGCCGCCACCGGACGCCTGTCGTCGAGCGACCCCAACCTTCAGAACATCCCGATCCGCACCGAGATGGGGCGGCAGGTGCGAGACGCCTTCATCCCAGAGACGGGGTGGTCGATCCTCTCGGCGGACTACTCCCAAATCGAGCTCCGGGTCCTCGCCCATCTCAGCCGGGACCCGGCCCTGGTCGAAGCGTTTTCGAGGGATGACGACGTGCACGTCCAAACCGCCTGTGCCCTCTTTGGTGTCAAGCCCAAAGAGGTCACGCCGGACATGCGGGGTCAGGCGAAGACCGTGAACTACGCCGTCATCTACGGACAGACTCAGTTCGCGCTCGCACGAAATCTCAAGATCGAGCGCACTGAGGCCAAACGCTACATCGAAGCCTTCTTCGACCAATACGCCGGGGTGCAGACCTTTCTGGACGGGGTCGTCGAGGAGGCGCGCGCGAACGGCTTTGTCACGACTCTCCTCGGTCGGCGCCGGACACTCCCCGACATCCGAAGCCGCAATCACAATCTGCGCGCAGGGGCCGAGCGCATCGCACGAAACACCCCGATTCAAGGAACCGCCGCCGACATCATGAAGGTCGCGATGGTTGAGATTCAGCGGGATATCGAGACGCAACGCATGAAGAGCCGCATGGTTCTCACGGTCCATGACGAGCTGGTATTCGAGTCGCCTCCCGACGAGCACGAGGATCTCGAAGCGCTGGCACGCGAGCACATGCAAACCGCCGTGCCACTGTCGGTCCCGCTCCCAGTGGAGGCGGGGTGGGGGGATAGCTGGGGGGCCGCGCACTAGCAGCGACAGTGTCAGCGCCAGTGTCAGTGGCAGTGCCAGCGACAGCGTCCGTGCCAGCGACCGCGACGCTGCTATTGTCCCCCCGTGCTCAGAACATTCTCTTTACTTCTCCTCGCCGCGCTCTCCCTACCGGCGTGTAAGTCGATGGCTTCGACGGGGTCCCGACCGGCAGAAGCGGATCTCGGATTGTCTCAGTCGCTGCGCCGCGGACCCACAATCTCCTCCCGACACGGCCTATGAGCTTGCGCCCAGCGAGAAGACAGACGCACGCTCTCCGTGCGAGAAGCAGTGCTACGCGATCCCGTAATCGCGCCCAAGCACACTGGCACGGACACTGTCGCTGACGCTGGCACCGACGCTGACACTGATGCTGGCACGGCCGCTGCCACTGACTCGTGGCGGATGGTGCGCGTAGCGTTCATCATCGGGCGATGGAGCCGATCTTCCTTCGTCTTGCTGTGGCCCTCGGGCTCGGGCTGCTCGTGGGTGTTCAGCGCGAGCGAGCCGAGAACCCTTTGGCGGGGGTTCGCACCTTTCCCCTGATCACGCTCCTCGGTGGGCTGACTGCGGAGCTTTCGGTTCGGCTCGACGCCTCCTGGATCTTCGCGGTGGGCTTTGTGACGCTCGCCGCGCTCCTCGTGACTGGCTACGCGATAACCGTGCGCTCCGGCGCCGACAAACCCGGCCTGACCACGGAGGTTGCCGCTCTCTACATGCACGTCGTCGGCGCGTTGGTCGCGATCGGGGCCGTCACCTTGGGCGTGGTGATGGGCGGCCTCTGCGCATTGCTCTTGCACTTGAAGGAGCCGATGGAGGGCTTCGCCGACCGCCTGACCCACGGCGACGTGAGATCGATCATGCAGTTCGCGACCATTGGCCTCGTCGTGCTGCCGGTGCTCCCAAACCGTGCGTACGGTCCGTACGGGGTGCTCAATCCTTTTGAGATCTGGCTGATGGTAGTGCTGATCGTGGGGATCAGCCTCGCCGGCTACGTGTTGTACAAGTTGCTGGGCGCGCGCGCGGGGACGCTCCTCGGCGGCGTGCTCGGCGGGCTGATCTCGAGCACCGCAACTACCGCGAGCTATGCGCGCCGTGCAAAAGGCAACGAAGCGCTCGCGCCTCAGGTCGCGCTGGTTGTGATGATCGCTTCTACGGTGGTGTATGGGCGCATCTTCTTCGAGGTGGCGGTGGCGGCACCGACCGTGCTGCGATCCATGGCGGCCCCGCTGCTCATCATCGCGGCGGCAAACGTTGCGATCTGTGGTGTGGCGCTGCTCTTCGTGCGAAACCACAAGGGCGAGCTTCCCGCCCAGGACAACCCGACGGAGCTCCGTGCGGCGCTCATCTTCGGTGCGCTCTACGGCGTGATCATCTTCGCGGTGGCGGCCGCGGGCGACGCCTATGGAGATGCCGGCCTCTACGTGGTCGCCTTCATTTCGGGTCTCACCGACGTCGATGCGATCACACTCTCGACCGCCAACTTGGTCGAAGCAGGCCGTCTCGATGCCGGGCCAGGCTGGCGCGCCATCGTGCTGGCCAGCCTCTCCAACCTGGCGTTCAAGGGCGGGCTCGCAGGCGTGCTCGGGGGCACCGCGCTGCTGCGACCTCTGGCACCCCTCTTTGGATGTTCCATGGCTGCGGGCGTCGCGGTCCTGCTGCTTTGGCCGTGAAAGCTACGCTAACGCCTACGGGCACCCCTCCAAACAGACTCGGTACTCGCTCTTGCACGCCGTCTTGCAGTGCTTGTCCTTCATCTCGCAGTGACTCGTGCATGCGTGCCACCGGTCGTTGCAAAGCGGGTTGCAGCCGGAGGTGTGATACTCGCCAGGCGGGGCAGGTGGGTATTCGTGCTCGAGCTTCGGGACCGGCTTCGCCGCCGCACCGGGGAGCGGACGGGCCGAGCCATCTGTCTCGAGCTCGTGTAGGCGTCGCTCGGCGAAAGTGATACGTTCCGGGGGCTGGGCCTTCGAGTGGGTCTTGAGCCAGTGGCTCCAGCACTCTCGACGGGTGTCGGGGCTCACCGATGGGTCGTGGTCAGCGGCGTAACAACGCTCGTAGCGCTCGGTGTTTTCGTAGGCGTGTTTTAGGCTAGGTCCGCATGCAAACGACGCCAACAGACAACAAAGGACAAGCAGTCGAACCATGACGGCGGAAGGTACCACCCCCCACCAACCCGACCAAGCGCCCGTCGCGGGGTGGAGCACCTTCGAGGCGCCGGGGCTCGGGACCCTCTGGCTCGTCTGGACCGACGTCGGATTGCTGCAGCTTTCTTTTCATCGTCCTGACGACGTGGACGCTCTAGAGGTCGAGGTCCCGGAGAGTTTTACCAAACCGCTCACGCGGTATTTCAACGGCGAGCCCGAGGGCTTCGAGGAGGTCGCGCTGGATCTGCGCGGCACCGACTTTCAGACCCGCGTCTGGCAGGCCCTACGACGAATTCCATGGGGCCACGTTCGCACGTACGGCGGCATTGCGCAGGACATCGGCTCGCCGCGCGCCATGCGTGCTGTCGGACAAGCCAACCACGTCAACGCGATCCCGATCGTCGTCCCATGTCACCGTGTCGTCGAAGCAGGCCACCACCTCGGCGGCTATGGAGGCGGGCGCGAGCGCAAGCAGTTCCTTCTCGAGCTCGAGGGAGTCCGCTTCCACGAGGGCATTGTCCAACCCGGCCAACTGGAGCTCTTTTAGCCTGTCAGAACCGCGCTGCTAGCAGGCACCCGAGCACCAGTACGCCTGAAAAGAGGCTCACCTTGTCGCGCACCGCGAACAAGACCGGATCGTCGTGCATCTCCGCCCGGGCCGCTAGAAACCAAATCCGGGTGATCCAGTACATCAGGATCAGACAGATCCCCCAGAGCGCCTCCGGCGTCGCATAGTACTTCTGAATCGACGGGTTGTTGATGTAGAGCGCAAACACGAGAACCGCCAACAGCCCGGAGGCTGGCCCGAGTGAAGTCACGACCGGAACGTCGGCCAATACGTAGTCCCGGCCTCGGAGGGTATTCTCGTTGTTGTGTTGCAGTTGAATGAGCTCGGAATACCGCTTCACGAATGCAAGGCTGGTGAAGAAGAAGATCGAAAACGCCAGCAACCAAAACGAGAGCTCGACCTCCACGGCGACGCTGCCTGCCAGCACCCGATAGGTAAACAACACTGCAAGCGCGAGCACGTCTACGATGAGCTGCTGCTTCAAGTAAAACGTGTAGAAAGTCGTGAGCGCGATATAGCCGAAAAGGACCCACACGAATCCGGGATTTACGAAGTTCGTCGCCAGAAGGAACGACGACGCGAAGCTCGCCACCATCAATAACAGGGCCTCGGGAATGGCGAGCGCGCCCGAGGCCAACGGACGGCTGCGCTTGGTACGATGCCGACGATCGGCCGGCAAATCTATCAAATCGTTGAGAACGTAGATCGACGACGCGCAGAAGCTGAAGGAGAAGAACGCCATCACCGCGCTGAACAGCAGCGCCAAGTCATCGTACGCGTGCGCAAAATACAGAGGAACGAAAAGCAGGAGGTTCTTGGCCCACTGGTGCGGCCGGAGCTCTTTGATCGCTGCCGACCACTTGTTCGGGCGCTCCGATACGACCGTCACGTCGGAGACCGCTTGCTCCGCGCGTCGTCTCGTGCGTGAGCTGGCTGCTACGATGAGCGCGTCACCGGCAGCCTTCCAGACCGGTAGATCCGCGGCCGCGTCGCCGACATACTGAAAGCCGCCGCGGCCGAAGCGAGACGCGAGAAAGTCGGCTTTGCGTTGGGCCTTGAGGTTGTGTCGACCATCACTGCCGAACGCTTCGTCGAAAACGTCGACATGCGCTGCGATCGCTCCCGCCGTGGCCTGATCCGACGCCGTAACCAAAAGGACGGGGCGGCCGGCCCGCCGTGCATCCCTGGTCAGCTCGAGGACCTCTTCCCGGTACGGAAGCGTGCGAGGGTCGACCGGCGCATGGGTGGAGAGGTAACGCTTGAGCGTGGGGCGCCCCCCACGCAGCGCGAAGAGCAGAGCGAGGAGCCGGTGGGGTGCGGTCTTCAGCAGGATCAGAAACGACTCCCAAATCGTATCGGTCGCCACCAGCGTGCCGTCCAAGTCCACGCACAAGGCCCGTGTCGACTCGGCATGTTGCAAGGTTGGCTGGTTCACTTGATTTCCACGGTGCCATCAGAGGCGGCTCAGCGCCACTTCGAGTTGCTCTCGCTTGAGGCGAAGCTCGGAGGCGTCGCGCTTGGACTTTGCAACCACCTCGGCGGGCGCGCGTTCGACGAAACTCGGATTTCCGAGCTTCTTTTCGACGGCGCCGAGCTCTTTGTCGATCTTCTTCAGGTCTCTTCGAAGGCGCTCGCGCTCCTTCGCGGTGTCGATCACCTCCGGCACTGCCGCCCGGACACCAGGATTCACGAAAACCGCGGCGTTTTTGAAGTGAGCGTCGACCTCGTCGAGCCTGCTGGCATCGGGCTCGAAGTACATCACACACCCCGCCAGGGATTCGATTGTTCTGCGCTCCTCTTGAAGCACCGCCCGCTTCGTGTCGTCGGCGGTGTGCCAGTGCACCTCGACCTGCTGGCTCCTCGGAATATCATGCTCGGCGCGAATCGTCCGCGCGCTGCCGACGAAAGCCTGCACGGTCTCGAAGTCACGCTCGGCTTCCCTATCCGCCCGCGCATCGACCAAGGCCGTCGGGTACCGCGAGATCATGATGCTCGCGAGCGCACCGTCCCACTTGGGGACGCGCTGCCAAATTTCCTCCGTAATGTGCGGCATCATCGGATGCAAGGCCCGGAGGATGGACTCGAGGGTGTGCGCGAGAGTGACTTCCGTTTCACGCACCAGCTTCCTGTCGCCGCTGTCGAGCGCCGCTTTGCTCACTTCGAGGTACCAATCGCAAAACTCGTCCCACAAGAAGTGATAGAGCGCACCCGAAGCATCATCGAGACGATAGCCATCGAGTCCCGTCGAAGCAGCGTCGAGCGCGTGGTAGAGGCGCGAGAGAATCCAGCGATTGGCGAGCGCACGTGGCCGCGGGCAAACCTGAGAAGCCACCGCTTTCGAGTCGCCGAGGCGCATCAGCGCGTAGCGCGAGGCGTTCCAGAGCTTGTTGGCGAAGTTTCGGTAACCTTCGATCCGCTTGATCGACAGCGCGATGCGCCGCGATTGTGGGGAGTAGCTGAGTAACGTCATTCGAAGCGCGTCTGCCCCGTACGCCGCAAAGCCCTCAGGGTAGGTCTTCTCGAGGTACTTCATGCCCGTTGGCGATGCGCCCGACTGTTGTGCTTTTTCGAGAAGCTCATCGAGGGTGGCTCCCTGGATCACGTCGAGAGGGTCGATGACGTTGCCCTTCACCTTGCTCATCTTTTCGCCGCGCTCGTCGGTTACCAGACCCGCCAAAAGAACCCGGGTGAACGGCACCTCGCCCATGAAATGGAGCCCCATCATGACCATTCGGGCAACCCAAAAGAAAATGATGTCGTAGCCGGTCTCCATGTCCTGCGTCGGGTAGAAGCGCCGGAGCGAAGGGGTGTCGTCGGGCCAACCAAGCGTCGAAAACGGCCAGAGCGCAGAGCTGAACCACGTGTCGAGGACGTCTTCGTCTTGTCGAAGCGACGCGTGACCGCACGCGCTACACGACGACGGCTCTTCGCGTGACACGGTCACCTCGTGGCACGACTCGCAGTACCAAGCCGGGATCGGATGCCCCCACCAAAGCTGCCGCGAGATACACCAGTCCTGGATGTTCCGTAGCCAGTGAAAGTAGGTCTTGGTCCATTCGGCGGGTAGGATCTGAATCGTCCCGTCCTCGACCACTTGGATCGCTGGCTCAGCGAGCGGTTTCATCTTCACGAACCACTGTGTCGAGATGATCGGTTCCACGATCGTGCCCGAGCGATGGGAGCGCGGGAGCGTCATTTGGTGTTTCTTGCTGCCGCGGGCGAGGCCGAGCTTGCCTAGCTCTTCCTTCACCGCCTTGCGGGCCGCGAACCGTTCGAGCCCCTGGAAGGGCCCGGCGTTCTCGTTGAGCGTTCCATCGAGGTTGAGGATGTTGATCTCCTCGAGCCCATGGCGTTTCCCGGTGGCGAAGTCGTTCGGATCGTGGGCGGGCGTCACCTTCACGACGCCGGTACCGAATTCGGGGTCGACCAGCTTCTCGTCTAGAATCACCGGGATCAGCCGATCGACGAACGGGTGTCGGATGTACTTGCCGTGCAGATGCCGGTATCGGTCGTCTTCTGGGTGAACGGCCACCGCGGTGTCCCCAAGCATGGTCTCGGGTCGCGTCGTCGACACCACGACCTCAGAGTCCCCGTCCGCAAGTGGGTAGGCGAAGTCGAACATCTCACCTTCGACGCCCTCTTCTTGGTCGACCTCGAGGTCCGACAAGACGGTCCGTGATTCGACATCCCAGTTCACGAGGCGCGTGTCCCGGTAGATCAAGCCCTCTTCGTAGAGCCGCACGAATGATTCCTGGACCGCGCGCACCATATCCGAGTCCATGGTGAACTTCGTCCGCGGCCAATCGCACGAGGCACCCATCTTGCGCAACTGCTGAAGAATCCGACCGCCAGACTGCTCTTTCCACTCCCACACGCGCTCGATGAAGGCTTTGCGGCCGAGGTCGTGACGGGTCAGACCCTCCTTCTTGAGCTGTCGTTCGACAACGACCTGGGTTGCAATGCCCGCGTGATCGATGCCGGGCACCCACAGCGTGTTGTAGCCTTGCATTCGTTTGTGCCGACAGAGCACGTCCTCGAACGTCGTGCGGCACGCGTGGCCCATGTGCAGTGAGCCGGTTACGTTCGGGGGCGGAATCGCCAGCGTATAGGTTTCCCGATGGTCGTCAGGGTCTTCCGAAGCCGAAAAGTAACCCGAGCTTTCCCAGAATTCGTACCAGCGCGTCTCGGCCTCAGTGGGCGAGTACGTCTTGGGTATCTCGTCCGACTTGTCGCTCATCCGACCGACCCTGTGCGGTGAAATCGCGAGGCAGTCAAGCCTCAGTCGCCGACGAGACGGTGCAATTCCTCGCGGATCATCGCTTCGGCGAGCTCGGGAACGACTTCCCAAACCACCCGTTCGACGACTTCGGCGGAAAGCTTCAGGACACCTTCGACTTGATCCGAGGTGAGGCCGAGCGCCTCGAGTCTTTGCACGACGGAATGCGATAACGCTTCAGACGGAGTGACCGACTGCGTCGGGGCGGCGCGATGAGATTTCAACTTCGCGACCGGAGCCGAGGAGGGCGAAGAAGCGGGCCTCGGTATGGCCGATACCTGCGCTCCAGAGACCGGCATGCGCGAGAGCGGGCCAGTCGGCTTGATGGAAGGACCATTGCTTGGAAGTGGCGGAGGGGTGGGACGATACGCAGGGGTCGAGATCGGCGTCGGTTGGAGCGTCGCAGGACGCGCCACGGGAATGGATGGAGCTTCGGCAAACTCATCGGCGCGCCCAGCCAACCCGGTGGCTTTGGCGATCGCCTCTTGCGTATCGAATGGCTTGAGGATGTGCTCGTCGGCCCCGACCTCGGCGGCGCGCGCTTCGTCGAGAGGGCGATGTTGACTCGCCATCAAGATGACCGCAGTGCCCCCGAGCTGTGGGTCCGCCTTCATGGCACGGGTCACCTCGTACCCGTCGATGCCGGGGAGCGACGCATCGATGAATGCGACGTCCGGCGCGAAGTCTCGGCCTCGTTGAAGCGCGATCTCACCGCTCTCGACGGCAAGCAACTCTGCGTCTTCCCCAGCGAAGGTCATCTCCATGACCTTCCGCATCGTCACGCTGTCCTCGACGACCAAAATCCTCACATCAACCCCAAGCCCCGTTCACCTGTTCGTATCGGTGACATACGCGATCGTCACCTAGCCGGTCAAGAAGCGGCGTCACCGAGTTGACCTTCCGAACGGGCGCCGGTAGTGAGCCCAGGTGTCGGATTCGCCCCTACGCCGACTGTACGTCGAGCACGCTCCGAGGGCCCCCGAAGGGCGGTTTTCGCTCGACGCCCTAGCCGGGGGGAAGGGCCCTCTCGAGCTAGATATCGGCTTCGGCCGGGGACAGTCCCTCCTCGAGCGCGCAGAGGCGGCGCCAGGCAGCCGAATCATCGGAATCGAGGTCAGGACCAAGTGGGCCTATCGAGTCCAGCAACGATTAACGGCGAATGGGGTATCGAACGTTCAGGTATTGTGCGGCGACGCACGCGAGATCCTGAAGCGGGCCGGGCCCGAAGGCATCGTCGAGAAAGTCTCGCTCCATTTTCCAGACCCTTGGTGGAAGAAGCGGCACCACAAACGCCGGGTCGTCGGCGAGCCCTTGCTGGTCGAGCTCCGACGGCTCATGAGGCCCGGGGGCGAGCTCTTGATCCAAACCGATGTCGAAGACCGTGCTGACCTCTACTTGGCAGAGCTTCGTGCCATCGAGGGGTTCACGCTCGCCGGCGATGGCGGCTTCGTCGACGAGAACCCATTTTCGGCGCGATCGAACCGCGAGCGCCGCGCGCTAGAGGATGGGCTTCCCGTCTGGCGGATCTTGGCGATCCGCAACGCGGGTTAGCGGAGCGCGAGGGCCGCGCAGTCTCGTCGGGTTCGAGCCTCGAGCTCGGCCTGGCGTTCATCGAGAGAGGTGGGCTCATGTCCCGGGATGAAGTAACCGACGTCGTCCACGATATCATAGAGCTCTTCATTCCGCTCTAGGAGGTCACAGTTGCGTCTCTTCAGGGCGTCGACCAGGCGCGGGACCGCGTCGAGGCTGTGGGGCTGGGTGTCGTGGAGCAGAACGATCCCGCCGCGATCCCCGGTTTCGCGCTCACGACGCTTGAGCACTCGAAAAAAGGTTCGCACCACGTCATCGGCGGTATCGACCTCCAGATCGCCCGTGTAAACGCTCCAAAGCACGCTGGTGTAGCCACGCGCGGCGAGCAGCTCTCGCACCCGTGTAGAAAGCGCCCCTCCCGGGGGTCGAATCAGCCGGGGCCGCAGGCCGATCGCGTTTTCGATCTTGGCCTCGCTGACCGCGAGCTCGGCGTCGATCTCGGCGTTGTTCAAGAGCGGAAGCTGGCGGTGGGTTTCGGTGTGATTGCCGATCATGTGACCGCGACTTGCGATCTCTCGAACGATGTCGCTGTGCTCACGTTCCCAAGGATTGCCTCGTCCAAAGCTCTCGGTCTTGACGAAGAACACCGCTCGGATGTCGAGCTGGTCGAGGAGGTCGAGAAGCTCGGGCGTGGTGCGTCGCGAGGGGCCATCGTCGAAGCTGAAGAGGATCGTCCGACGTTTCGTGGACCCGTCGAGCGTGAGACCCCTGGGATAGTGTTCGCCGGTCACGTCGCGAGGTGGCGGGCCAGGCTCGACCCCATGCATGACTTCGAGCGCAAGCGATTGGTCGATTGGCGAGGGCTTTTCGAGCGCCCGGGAGCCGTGGGCCACGACTGAAACCGGCTCGACGGCGGGGGCGGGCCTCGGCCTCGCGGCCCCCGCAAGGGAGCCGCCAGCGACCAACACCAAAACGAAGCAGCTCAGCCGCACCCTCCATGGAACCATCGGCATCACGATGCGATCGTAAGGAAGCGCGGCAGGCATATGCGAGAAAGCCGCAATACCTGTACATGCCTGCAGTTGCTTCGACCGATCCTATCGACTACCCCGGTCCGCCAACGAGCGCTCCATTGATCGAAGTCGACGCCCTAAGCAAACGTTACGGAACCCAACTCGCGGTGAACGAGGTGTCTTTCCGCGTGGAACGAGGTGAGATCGTTGGGTTCTTGGGCCCGAATGGCGCAGGGAAGACCACCACACTCCGGATGCTCACCGGTTACCTCGCCCCGACCGCAGGAAAGATCCGGATCGAAGGCATCGATGCGGTGCGAAGCTCGCTCCGAGCGCGCACGCGACTCGGCTACATGCCCGAAGGGGTGCCGCTCTATCGCGAGATGCGCGTGCACGAATACCTGCATCACCGCGCCGCCCTCAAGAAAGTCTCCGAGGCACGCGCTGCCGTCGATCGCGCTCTCGTGCTCGCCGGAGTAACCGACGTCAAGAATCGAATCGTCGGTCAATTGTCCAAGGGGTACCGACAACGAGTGGGTCTCGCCGAAGCCCTGATCGCGGATCCCCCGCTTCTCATTCTCGACGAGCCGACGTCGGGTCTCGACCCAAACCAAGTACGTCAGTTCCGAGAGCTCGTACGCGGATTCGGTGGAAGCAAAACGGTGTTCCTGTCGACCCACATCCTCTCTGAAGTTCAAGCCGTGTGTGATCGCGTGATCATCATTCGTGAGGGCCGAAAGGTCGCCGACATTACACTCGATCAAACCACGAAGCTCGAAGACATGTTTGCGGAGCTCACCACCAGCGGCATCGCGGAGGAAAGCCCATGAGGAGCGCCTGGGTCGTCATGAAGCGCGAGCTCGGGTCCTTTTTCGTCTCGCCGCTGGCCTACGTCGTTCTCACGTCGTGGCTGATCTTCACGGGGATCACATTCTGGATTCTCAGCGAGTTCTATGCGCGAAACGCAGTCGCTTCAGGCTCCGACACCCCGTTGTCTGGATTCTTTGGCGGCAGTGCGCTGTTCTTCATCCCGCTCCTGGTATTCGTCCCCGTGCTCACGATGCGCTTGATCGCGGCCGAGCGGCAGTCTGGGACGCTCGAAGTCCTGATGACCGCGCCCGTATCCGAGACTTCGATCATTTGGGGCAAGTACGGCGCCGCCTTGGTGATGTGGGCCACGCTTTGGATCCCGACGATCATCTACGCGTGGATCACGAGTCAACACGGCAGCGTCGATTGGGGGGCGGTCGGCTCCAGTTACTTCGGAGTGTTTTGCCTCGGCATTTATTTCATGGCTGTCGGCCTGTTGATGAGCACGATCGCCCCGACCCAGATCATCGCCGCGGTGCTCTCCTTCGTGGCTCTCGGGGCGCTATTTGCGGTGGGCGTCGGCGAGTTCGTGCTCGATGGGACGCTTCGCGAGGTGTGCGCCTACTTGAGCATGTGGGGTCACATGCACAGCTTCTCGAAGGGCGTGGTCGATTCGCGCTATTTGGTCTTCGATTTTTCGGTGGCGCTCTTGGCAGTGGGATTGAGCATCGCCGTTCTCAAGGCGCGGAGGCACGGGTGAGCGACGCGTCGCGAACGCGCTTCAACTTGATTGCCACCACCATTTTGGGTCTCATGGTGGTCGCGCTCCTGAACTACGTCTCTTCTCAAAACTATAAGCGTTGGGACTGGACGACGGAGAAGCTCTTCACGCTGTCGGATCGAAGCCAACAAGTCCTCAGAGAGCTCGACCAAGACATCCAGATCTACGTGTTCCTAGCGAGGGGGGAAGAGGACTTCGCCGATGTCGAAACGCTGCTCGAAGAGTACAAAGCCGTCACGACACGGCTCGAGATCGAGTGGATCGATCCGGATCGAGACCGTGCCCGGTATCAAGTTCTAGCGGACAAGTTCGGAATCGATAGTTGGCTCGCAGGTGAAATGACCCTTTCGCAGGTGCCGGTCGTGGTGACGAGCGGCGACCGTAAGTGGAAGGTCGAGCGGCATCAGCTGATCGTCGAAGACTTCGACAGCTTCGAGGACGCCGACGGCCATAAGCTCGACCTGCAGTCCGAACGCGCCCTGACCGGTGCCATTTTGGAGGTGACGACCGGTCAGCCGACGAAGATCTGCCTCGCGCAGGGCCACGGGGAGTGGGAGCTCGGAGCAACGGGAGACCGGAGCTTCGACGCCGTGGCCCGCGAGCTCGAATGGGAGAAGATCGACATCCAACCCTTCGATCTCCGAGAGGGTGAAGATGTCCCAGCTTCGTGCAATGCGCTCTTCATCGTCAGCCCGCAGCGTCTGTACTCTCCGGAGGAGGTCGCCACGGTCGACCGCTTCATTGCTTCGGGTGGCAACGTGCTGCTGGGCCTCGATCCGCTGCTCAGGAAGGAAGCGCTTCAGCCAACCGGTTTCGAGGCAAGCCTCGGGAATCGGGGCATCGTCGTCGGCAATGACCTGGTGGTCGAACACGATGAAAGCCGCAAGCTACCAGGGAATCCTGGTGACCTCTTCCTCTCGATCGACCTCGGTAGCCACCGGGTGACCCAGACCATCCGACAGCGGGGAGGCGGGATCCTCTTGGCCGTCGCTCGCTCGGTCGATGCGGCAGACGGCAGCGATGCCGAGGTCCTCATGCGCACCAGTCCGAATGCCATCGCCGAATTCGACCTCAAGCGTGCGCTTGCGACAGACCCCAAAGCCGCGGGTATCCCGCCAAGAGTCGTGCCGATCGCCGTGGCATGGGAGCACGTGCCGCCACTCGGAGATGACCTCAAACCGGTCAAGAGCGATGGCCCCGAGCCTGGGCGACTGTTGGTGATCGGCGACAGTGATTGGATGAGCGGAGAGCTCCTCGACAACCCCCAGCTTTCGAACATCGATCTTCTGTCTTCGACGGCAGGTTGGCTGACGCAGCGCGAAGCCCTGATCAACATTGCGCCGCGAAAGACGAAAGCGCGCGCGGTGATCATGAGTGACGCCGACCTCGAAAACCTCTTGTTCCGGGTCGTTTTTCTGTTGCCCCTTGCCGCGTTGATCGCGGGGTTCGGCGTGTGGTGGTCGAGGCGCTCATGACGGCGCGCACGCCGATCATTCTCGCAATCGTCGTCGTGTTGTTGGCAGGCTATGTCTTCTTTTTCGAGCGCGACCAACCTGGGCGCTCGGAGATCGAGGCTCGGGCCGGCTTCTTGATCGAGTCCTTGGTGCGAGATCGGCTATCTAGGATTGAGGTCTCCTCCGGCGACGCGCACATGGCGATGTCCCGTGAAGGGGAGGGCTTCGACGAGACATGGACGCTCGAGCAACCCGTCCAAGCGGCAGCCGATCCCGAGCGGGTCGAAGATTACGTTCGAAACTGGGAATTCGCCATCGCCACGCGCACCCTCGAAGACCCGAACGCACAGGATGTTCGGAGCTTCGGCCTCGACGCGCCTAAAGCGTCGGTGCGCTTCGAGATGGGACGCGCCGGAGTCACCGTGAGGCTCGGGTCCGGGACGCCGGTGGATGGCGGCGGCTATGTCCGAATCGATGATCGCGACCAAGTGATGGTCGTCCCCAAGTCCGTGGTCGAGCTCTTCGACCTCGGCGCCGAACACTTTCGAATCAAAAACGACGCGGGTGCACCGGACCTCGCAGACCTGCTCGATGCAGAGATTGAGGACGCAGCGGCCCGCTGATCACTTCTGAGCGAGGGCCTTCTCGATGGTCTCGTGAGACGCGTATTCGAGCAAGCCGTTGCTCGTGTTGAAGCCACCCGACGAGATCAACCTGAACTGACCCTTCGCGACGATCTTGTTGCCGACTTTGAGGTTGGTGGGAACGACGACCGAGCCGTCGATGGTCGTGGTCTTTCGTCCGCGTCGCGCACGCGCGAGCTGCTCCTGATTGTCGGCATAGCCCACGATGATCAACTGGTCCGCGCGGTCGGTCTTGTCCAACGCATCGGCGATGAACATGTGCGGCGCGTCGACGCGTGGGCAATCTTCCTTCTTGCGCTCCTTGCACGGCGGCGGTTCGTAGATCTCCATGATGTAGCCGGTGACGGCCAAGTCCGTGTCGAGCGTTTGACGCAGCTTTTGGCGCAGGCCGTAGACGCTGTACGACTCGTCGTCGTAGGTGGTCGGAAACGGCGGTGGCGGTAGTGTTGGAACCTCCGGAACGTTCGGCACGATCTTCGGAAGCTCCTCGACCGGGGCCTCCGCAGAGGAAAATTGATCACAGCCGACGCTCAACAGCGCGGCAGCCAAAATCAGGCCAATAAGACGAGTTCCCATGCTTCCCCCAAACATCCCAGACAAAGTAGCATGGCCGATTCCAGGGCGACAATCTAAGGCGCTAGGGGGACGCATCTCCGACGCCTCGGAAGAGGCTCTTCTAGCGCCATTTTCAGGGTGGGCGACGCTCCCGCCGACCCGCGAAGCTGCCCGAGGGCGGCCTCCGCCTGGGCGGTGTCGAGGACCCTGAGCGCGACGATGGCTCGGGCGGCATTGTTGATGTCGTCGGTCAGTGCGCTCGCAGACGCTGCCCGAAGAGCAACCCCGCGGAGCGCGTCGACTGCCTCGATGCGGCAATGCGCCTCGACATACTCGATCGCGGCCGCGGTGACTGAGGGCCACTCGTTTCGGTTTTGGAGATGCGCGTAAATCCTATCCCAACCCTGGTCGTGCGTGGCGCCCGAGAGCGCCTCGATTGCGGCCGCACGCACCTCCGACATCGCATCGTCGACCGCGGCCACGATGATCGGTGTCGCCACTGGCTCACTTCGCAGGCTCATCACCGCCTCCGCGCGCACCATGGGCCACGGATCCTTTCGCGCCAACGTCGCGCGCAAGGTCATCGAATCGGGGTCATTCGAAAGAACCCGGACGGCATGTGTGCGCACCCGCGGATACGGATCCTCCAGGGCGATCCTCGCATCGCTCCGCCGACCGCGCGCGGCGATGGCATCGACCGCCGCCTGTCGCAGCATCCACTCTTTCGGCGACCGTAGATGGCTCTGGATCCAGCGATCGACGAACTCGCTCGGTCCAGCCGCCGCCGCGCTTCGAAGCAGGCGCCAGGTCGTTGGGAAGCCGTCGGAGCGCGGCGCTGCGTACTCGATGAACGACGCCACGACAGACGCATACTCTTCGATCGAAGCGAGCGCGAGCGCGGCGTTTGCCACGGCAGACACGGGGGGGTTCGTGTCGAGCCAAGCACGAAGTGTCGGCTCGGAGCTCTCCTCAGCGCGTTGCACTGCGGTGGCAAGCGCACTTCGGAGCACGGGCCGTCGATCACCGCCTTCCTCCGTGAGCGCGTCCAACAACACGCCGACCGCCGCATCGGGTTCGGTGCGCGCCAACAACACGGCAGAACGGTCACCCACGTCGGGATCGGTCAGCAATGCGACCAGCCCATCCCAGCCAGGTGGCCCGGCTCGTTGCAGTGCGACAAACGCGCCTTCACTGATCTGCTCATCGGGCGAATGTGCCGCCTCGAAGAGACACTGGACCGCCGATCGATGGTCACGTGCGAGGGCTGCCAGCGCAACCAGCACTCGACGTTGAGCTTTGCGCGAAAGAGTAGGCCACACCTCGCGAATGGCCACAGCGGCAGGCTCCCCGCCAGCCTTCAGCTCCCGCACTGCGGCAACCGAGAGATCATGGTCGTCATCGAGCTCCTGCACGGCGCCCGCGAAGGCCGCGGGCTCGCGGGCCGCAGGCTCGCGGGCCGCAGGCTCGTGGGCTAGAGCGGTCATCGACGACGAAGCGGAGAGCGCGACGAGGCCGATCAGTGCAGCATTCGATTTGTGGCTCGTTCGTCCCACTCGACCACCGTGGCGTTTCGTAGCTTTAGCACGCGGTCTGCATGACGCAGAAAATCATCACGATGGGTGGCGACGATCACGATGCACCCGAGGTTCGCGTGCTCTTGGCAGACCCTCAACACGTTGGCTTCTTGCACCCCGTCGAGCGCCGAAGTGGGCTCATCCAGTAGCAAAATCGGCGCTTGTCGGTAGAGGGCTCGGGCCAAGGTGACGCGCTGCCGCTCCCCAGCGGAGAGATCGCTGCCGCCTTCGAGGAGGAGGCCGTCATAACCGTTCGGGCGCGCCATCACGAACGAATCCAAACCGGCGCGCTTGGCCGCCTCGAGGGCGCGGTCGCGGCTGGGGTGCGGATCTCCGAGCGTGATGTTCGCGACGACGGTGTCGTGAAATAGAGTGGGGGTCTGGGGCATCCAGGCGGTCATCTTGGTCCTCGAGTCGGTCGTGACCGGTGCGCCGTCGATCGTGACAGTGCCTTCGGTGGGGCCGAGAATGCCTGCGAGAACCGCAAGCAGAGTCGACTTCCCCGCGCCGCTCGGTCCGGTGACCACGACCAGCTCGCCGGCTGCAAACCGTACGTCGGCCGCCTTCAACACCGGTCGATCCGCATAGCCGAACGACAACCCCTGGAGCGCCAGGGTTCGAACCTTCGTCTCATGCACGGAACCCTCGGGCGCTTCGCGGGCCGGGAGGCGGAGGAGCTCGTCTAGGCGGTCGAGCGAGGCAAGACCGGACGACCAGCCGAAGATCGATTGGGCCAAGCCGTGGAGCGGCCGATACATGAGAATGAGCGCCACGAGAACGGTCCCCGACGACGCGAGGTCGAGGTTAGACCGCGTTGCCCAGGCCAATGCGAATACCGCTGCGATCCCGAGGGCGGCGGCTAACTCGACCAATGGGGAGGCTACTGTGCCCCACGTTTCGGTCCTGACCCCTCGTCTCTCGGACTCGGCAGCCGCCCGATCGATCTGTGCGGCACGCGCGGCTGTCGCATCGTAGGCGCGAAGCACGGCGGCCCCGTCGATCGCCTCCGCAGAATCGGCCACGACCCTCGACTCTGCCCCGAGAAGCTCGCGCTGGAGCTTGCGCGCAGGCCTGGCCCCCACGGCGATGACGGCCACGGCCAGGGGGAGAACGATCAAACCTGGGATGGCTAGCGCAGTGTCCACCCGTAGGGCGACTATGGCTAGAGCAGTAGCCAGTAGTATGCTCCGAATGCCCTGGGCGAACCCGAGGTGGAGCAAGGTCCGCACCCCATGAACCTCCACCTGGACCCGTGAGGCAATCTCCCCCTGCGGCCATTGGAGGAGTGTGAGCGGTTCGAGGCGGAGCACGTGTCCGAGGACTTTCCCTCTGATTTCGCGCACAACGCTGAGTTGGAGCCGAGAAGAAAGGTGCGCGCGGGCCGTTTCGGAGAGGGCTCGAAAAAGTCCCAGGAAAATGAGCGCTGCGACGATCTGGGTCCACGAGAGGCTAGGGAAAATCTTGGTTTGCTCGATAGCCGTCTGAGATGCCACAGAAAGCCGACTACCCTCGAGGCTCCCGAGCAGGGGGCCTGCGAGCCACGCATAGCCCGCCGTGGCCGCCGCGGAGGCAGCCATAAAGGTGAGAGAACCCACGATTAGGGGCAGTCGCTTGCTGGTAGATTCCAGCAGCTCGCGACGAGCAGGACTATCACTGGAATTATGGTAACGAAACACGAAGAATTGCCCTTCTCAAGCTCGTCGAAGGACCCATATACTCAAAGTTGCCCTTACTAGGAAGCGACACGCTAGAGGGCGAATTCTGCGTTCCGTGCGATTTCCGGCACGGAGCGTGCATCTCGCTCTAGCCGAGATGGTGATCTCGAGTCCGAGGAACATCCGGACGTGTTCTGGTGTTCAGCCAACACACGGGGTGCCACTGCTCACGAGGGGCGCCACCGGAGGCAAAAAGGAAAATGGCACGACAGGCAGCGACAAGACAGTCCACCAGCAAGACCACTCGAAAGAGTAGGGTCCAGGCCAAGGCATCCAAAGCGACGGAGCCCAAGGTTGCGGGGAAGGAGCGCGCAGTGGTCAAAGCTGAGACCGCGGCACCTCAGTCCGCCGAGCCTTCGAAAGAACAGCTGGAAAAGGCCCGACTCGAGAGCGAGAAGGCCCTCAAGGAATTCGAGCGCCAAGGCGCCGGGGATTCGACCCTCACGCGCTACTTCCGCGAGATGATCGGTCATCGGGTCCTCACACCCCAGGAGGAGATCGAGGCGGCCAAGCGGGTTGAACGGCTCGAGATCGCCTACTGGGAGGCTCTCTTCAGCTATCCGCCGTGTTTCGAGACGGTCGCAACCGTGATCGAGATGCGTGTCGAGGAGCAGCCGCTTTCGGAGATCGCCGCGCTTCGCAAGCTCTGCCGAAGCGCGAAGGCCGACAAGCTCGGTAAGCGCCAAGAGGCGCGCTGGGGCGACGTGTGCCTGCAGCTTGCCACAAAGATGCGAGAGCTCGATAGCGATCGCCTCTTCGTTCAGGAGTCCGACCGTGCCGTTCATCGGCTTGCGGGCAAGTTCGCCGACGAGCGCGACATCGTGGGAGACCACGTTCGCATGACGCCCGCGTTCAAGAAGTACCTGCGCGCGGTGCGCACGGCGCAGAAGTCTCAGCAGCGTGCGAAGAATCGCTTCGTAGCGGCCAATCTGCGTCTGGTCGTTTCGATCGCACGTCGGTACAACCGCGGTCGCCTTCCGCTCATCGACCTCATTCAAGAGGGCAACATCGGTCTGATGAAGGCCGTCGAGCGCTTCGACCACAATCGCGGCTACCGTTTCAGCACTTATGCCTCGTGGTGGATTCGCCACGCGATCAGCCGTGCTCTCGCCGACAAGGGCCGAGCGGTACGCATTCCGGTCCACATGCTGGACACGTACAACCGCGTCGCCCGCGCAACGCAGGCTATCGCCACCCGCACCGGCAAGCAGCCGACGCCCGAAGAGCTCGAAAAAGAGACGGGCATCGCCGCCGAGAAGCTCGAAAAGATCAAGGGCTATTGGGCCGAGACCCCGTTCTCCCTCGATCGTCCAGTCAACGACGAAGACGGACGAAAGTTCATCGATTTCCTCGAAGAGGAAAACGTGCCGACCCCATACGAGCAGCTCGTCTCTCGCAAGTGGAGCGACGAGGTGCGAAGGCTTCTCGATACGCTGACGCCGATGGAGGCACGCATTCTCCGATGGCGTTTCGGCCTCGACGATGAAGACGAGCTCACCCTCAAAGAGATCGGCGACAAGTACAACCTGTCGCGTGAGCGCATCCGTCAGCTTCAAGAGCAAGCGCTCGGAAAGATCCGACGGCAGATCAAAGAGTAGCGGGCAGCCCGTTGCCCACGACTCGAGCGCCGGCTAGGCCCCCCCTACGCCGGCGCAGCTAATTTAATTCACACTCGTCCTCGCGGCCGCGGACGACACGCTTCCCAGCGAGAGGGCCCCGATACTCGGTGACGACAGTGCATTGGCCCTCGTCACCGTCTCGCTCGAAATAGATCACCACCCAATCACGCGTGCGGCCGAGCTCGTGCGCGCGGTCGGTGTTGGAGAACAGGGCGGTCAAGTGCCAGCCATCCTCGTACGTGTGTAGGATGGGAAGCCAGGCCGCCCCGTCGGGATTGTTTCGTCGCGGCGCGATGCGTGGAAGCGAGTCTGCCTCGGCCTGCTCCCGATATTGCTGGTCGACCTTCAAGAGAAGACCGACATCCGGTCGCACATGTGCACCGGTGGGCGCGCTCACCTGGGCCCCTGCCTTCTCGAGCTCGTCGAACCGCCGGGCGCGACCGCGGGCAGACCGGGTAAGCATGGTAGCCAAAATGTCGCGAACCGCTTCGAGGCGGCGCGGACCAAAGCCTGCAACGGCGTCGAGCCGTCCATCGTGCGCGGCGACTTCCAATGCCTCGAGGGTATCGATGTCGAGCTCTCGATGGATCCGTTCTGCGAGCTCCTCACCGATCCCCGGGACCCTCTTGAACAGCTCGACGGGCGAAAGCCGGCCATGCAGTCGATCGAGCAAACGCAGACGCCCCGAGTATGCGATCTCTTCGATCGAGCCCGACAGGCTAGACCCAATCTGCGGAAGGGCATCGAGAGCTTCGCGCCCCCCCGTCAGGGCCAACTCCTGAATGCTGCTCTCGTGCCCCCGCACTACCGCCGCTCCTGCGCGGTACGCATCGATTCGATAGATGTTGGCATGTTGAGCTTCGAGCTGGTCGGCCACCTGCTCGAGGATGCTGGCGATCTGGTCGTTCGTGACGATGGGGGGAGTGGAGGTCATGGCCCCTCGTGCATGCCATGCACGGTCTAGGGCCAAGGCGCAATCCTTTCGGTCGCTCGCGGCGCTCGCTCGGACGAGGACGTGGTACACCCCGCCGTAGCGAGCGGAGCGCACGGAAGCGCACGGAAGCGCAGATGACTCTAAACGGACTAGGCGAGTTGATGACCGCCGTGGGCCTGGCCGGCCTGCTCTGGGGCGCGTGGAAGAAGCGCCCCAGGATCCGAGCGATCTTCAAACCCTTGGCTTCAGCCGGGTTCATCGTCGCAGCGATCGGCTTTGGGGCCCTCGAGTCGCGCTACGGGAATATCGTTTTGGTGGGGCTGATTCTCGGGGCCGTCGGCGATGTCTGTCTGCTAGGCAACGGAAAAACGGCTTTCATCGCTGGGCTGGTTTCGTTCTTGTTGGGCCATGTCGCCTATGTGATCGCGTTTGGCTCTCTACCGATGAGCGGCCCGCAGGCGTTCATCGCTGCAGTTGCGATGGCCGCCCTCATGGCCTTCATCGCGCGCTGGGTCTTTCCGCACGCCCCTGACATGCGCATCCCGATCGGGATCTACATGTTCGTCATCGCCGCGATGTGCGTAGTCGCGGTCAGCGCAGGAGCGGCGGGCGCTCCGTGGATGGTCCCGGTCGGCGCTGTGATGTTCACCGTCTCGGACATCGCCGTGGTGCGCGACCGATTCGTGTCGCCTGGCTTCGTGAACCGCCTCTGGGGCCTCCCCATCTACTATGCAGCCCAACTGATCATCGCCTGGAGCATCAAGGCGATCGCCGGCTGAACGTAGCTTCGAGAATGAAAGCATAGTCGAAGGCGGTTTCCTCGAGGTAGTCGTACCGCCCTGAGGCCCCGCCGTGGCCTGCTTCCATGTTGATGCGGAAGAGCAATGGGTTTTGGTCGGTCTTGTGGGCCCGGAGCTTGGCGACGTACTTGGCGGGTTCCCAGTACATGACTTGGCTGTCGTTCAGCGAGGTGCGCACAAGCATCGTCGGGTAGTCGTGTGCACCGATGTTCGTATAAGGGCAATATTCCTTGATTCGGAAATAGGCCTCCCTCTCCCTGGGGTTGCCCCATTCCTCGTACTCTCCAACCGTGAGTGGCAAGGAGTCGTCGAGCATGGTGTTGAGCACGTCCACGAACGGAACCAACGACACCACGATGCCGAAAAGGTCCGGACGCCTGTTGACCACGGCTCCCATCAGCAGGCCCCCCGCGCTGCCGCCCATGATCGCGAGCCGCTCGCTCGAGGTATAGCCTTTGGCAATCAAGTGTTCCGCGACGGCGATGAAATCCGCAAACGTGTTTTCTTTGTGCTCCATCCTCCCTTGGTCGTGCCAGGACTTCCCGAGCTCGCCCCCACCGCGAACGTGAGCAATCGCGTACACAAAGCCTCGGTCGAGCAGGCTTACGCGAGCGTGCGAGAACACGGTCGGATATGGGAACCCATACGAGCCGTATCCGGCCAACACCATCGGGGCTGAGCCGTCCAGCGGGGTGCCTTTCTTGTAAACCACCGAGATGGGCACCCTGGTTCCATCGCCGGCCGTGGCCCAGAGGCGCTCCGATCGATAGCTGGTGGGCTCATATCCACCGAGCACCTCGATCTGTTTGATCAGCCTGCGCTTGCGTGCGGCTACGTCGTAGTCGAAGACCGAGTCGGGCGCGGTGAGCGACTCGTACCCGAATCGAAGGGTAGTGGTCGAGAACTCTTCATTTGCTCCCGGGTAGAGCGAGTAGACCGGCTCGTCCATGCTGACGCGATGGAATTCACCGTCCCCGAAACCAGCGACGCGAATGTAGGGGAGCCCCATTTCGCGCTCGGACAGCACGTAGAAGTCTTCGAAGACATCGAGACCCTCCACCATGACGTCGTCACGATGAGCGACGACCTCTTTCCATGAAGGCGGTTGAGGTGCGGCGACCGGCGCGCGCACGATGCGGAAGTTCCGGCCCTGGTCGTTGGTCCTGATCAGAAACTCATCGCCCCGATGAGCGACCGCGTATTCGTGATCCTGTTTTCGCTCTGCCACGAGTCGCCAGGTTCCGCTCGGGTCTTCTGCCTCGAGAAATCCGATCTCGGTGGTCGTGTGACTGAACGCGCCGCGAAACAGGTACTGCCCGCTTCGCGAGCGCCATACCGCCATTCGAAAGCGTTCGTCGTCTTCCTGGTACAGGATCGGATCGTCGTTGGAATCGCCCAAACGGTGCCGCAAGACCCGGTAGGAGCGCTTGGTCTCATCGTCCATCGTGTAGAGGAAGGTTTGGCTGTCGCTGGCCCATGCCAACGACTTCACCTTCTCGATGCGTTCGGGCAGCACGTCGCCGGAACGGAGATCCTTGACCTGAAGCGTGTAGTCACGGAATCCAGTCTCATCGAGCGAGAATGCGAGGTAGCGGCCATCTGGCGAAACTTCGTAAACTCCCAAGCCTAGAAAGGGCAGATTCTCCGCGCGCGCATTCATATCGAGCAATACCGCTTCGGTTGCTGGCTTACCGGGCTCTCGCCGACAGTAGATCCGGTACTGCTTGCCTTGCTCGGTGCGGTGGTAGTACTCGAAATCGCCCTTCCGATAGGGCGCGCTTTGGTCTGTCTCCTGAATCCGACCGACGATCTCTTCGTAAAGGGCTTTCTGAAGGACTTCGGTCGGCTTCATCAACGCGGCGGTGTAGGCGTTCTCGGCTTCGAGATGGGCAATGACTCCCTCGGCGCCTTTGTCGCGAAGCCATTGATAATTGTCGACGCGCGTGTCGTCGTGCAGCGTGATCGAGCGAGGCTGAATGGGGGCAACGGGTGGCGTCATGATTGGGGTTGGATACTCGGACGAGGTCTTGGGGGCCCCTGCGCACCTTGGCAAGACGAGGATCAACAGCAACAAGATGACGCGTCGTGACATGTCAGCGGCGCGACGGCTCTGGCAGACTCGCGTACCCGGCCAGCAGCGTGACGATTTGGTCTGCGAGATCTCTTGCTTCGGCTTGTTTCCCTGCAATTCCGTTCGCCAAGAAGCTGAATGCGACCGATTTGTCGGGTTCGCCGAGAACGTAGCCCGACAGCGCGATCACATCCCGCAGGGTTCCCGTCTTCGCCCGCACCATCCTCGCTCGCGGCAGATTCTTGAGACGGGACTGGAGCGTCCCGTCCGTCCCTCCCACGGCAAACTGCGAAACATACTCAGGGCGGATGGCAGGGTCACGATAGGCGGCAACCAACGTCTGGGTGATGTGATGCGGCGACACCTGGTTGCCGTCGAAAAGGCCCGAGCCATTGATCATGATCAGCCCCTCGACGTCAACCCCGCGAGACGCCAACTCCTCGCGGACGACCTCGACGCCCCGCGCGGAGGTGCCGGGGGTTTGTGACTCCGCGCCCATGATCTTGAGCAGCATCTCGGCCGTGAAGTTGTCGCTCCACTTGCCGACCGAATAGAGGAGGGCGCTCAACTCTCCCGACGGCATGTCGGCGAGAACCGGCAGCCGTTCAGTGACTTGGGCATAGTCGACGTCGAGAGCACCCCGCATTCCGACCTGACGAAGCGCGCGTACCCAGAGGCTAGCCGCGTGAGCACGGGGATCGGGAACGCGCCGACGATAGTACAGCGTCCGCGTGGTTACCGGGACTTGGCCACTGACTTTGACCTCAAGGCGACCGTCTTTCTTGGTCTTGTGGTCGATTTGAATCTTTGGCGGTCCGCTCGCCTTCGTGACGGTTTGATTCTCGACCGCGATGTAACCGTCGGCGAGAACTCGTGCCCGCCCTTGGGCGCCCACCTTGGACCCAGGTCCGACGTGAACGACGTAGCTATTGTGGTCTACCGAAAACGCGGCAATGGCCGCGCGAAAAGCTGCAGTCTCAGCGGGCTGCTGGTCGAAAGCCGGAGGAAGCATCTCGCGATCGAAGTAACTATCGTCGATGATGATCTGTTCCACCCGGTCGACACCGCGCAGCCGCAGCGCTTGGGCCAGCGCAAACAAGGTGCGGTACCCGAGGCTTGGGTCCCCCGCGGCCCGAAGGATCAGTCGCTTTACTTTCCCGTTCTCGAGGATGCCTTCGACCCTGGTGGACGCTCGAAAGGTAGGGCCGAGCCGCCAAAGGGCGGCTGCCGCCGTGAGTATCTTCTGGTTGGACGCCGGATTCAGGGGGCGCTTGGCATGTTTTTGGTAGAGTTGGGCTCCGTCGTGCAATCGAACGATCTCGATCCCGATCCGATCCCCGAGCCGAGCCTTGCTGACCAGGTGGGAGATCGTTTGGGCGAGGGGCTCGGGGCCCTTGGCGAGGGCGCCAGGGCTCACGACCAGAAGGCCAAACAGACTCAGGCAAAGAAGCGCGCGGTGCGCCATCGGGTGCAGACTAGCAGCGTGCTCGCCCTGCTCCTAGTGATCGGCGCAGGGTGCTCCGACAAACCCGAGCGCGATCCCGAGGTGCTCGTAGTCGTCCTCCCGCGAGACGCGGAGCAGCTCGACCCGCGGTTCGTCGGCGATCCCTACGGCCTTCGGGTCTCGCGGCTTCTCTTTGCCTCCCTGGTCACCATCGACCCGAGAACGCTCGAGGTGGTCCCAGACCTCGCCGAGTCGGTCGTGGCTCTGAGCCCCATCGAGTACGAAGTGCGTCTGAAGAAGGGGCTTCGCTTCAGTGACGGTAGCCCGCTCGACGCCCAAGATGTCGCGGCAACCTTTCGAGGGATCGTCGATCCCGAGCTCAAGAGCAGGTACGCGCACACGTATCGCCGGATCCAAAGCATCGAGATCCTCGATCCACAAAGCCTTCGGTTCGTACTTCGCGAGCCGCACGCGACTTTCGTTACGGACCTCGAGCTGCCGATCGTGCGGCGCCTCGATGCGCGCCGTCGGATCGCCACGGAGGAAGACCCATTTCCAGTGGGCGCAGGACCCTATCGTTTGGTGAAGCGTTCGCCAGGCGTCCTCGAGCTTCGTGCCAATCCACATTGGTACCGAGGAACGCCAAAGGTTCCGAGCCTCCGACTGGTGGTGATCCGCGACGACAACACGCGGGCGCTGCGAATGCTTGCCGGGCAGGGTGACCTCGCGATCGGCTCGATTCCACCGCTCTTGCTTCCGTTGTTCCAGAATGATCCACGGTTTGAAACCCGGAGCGCGCCCGGAGTCTCTACCATGTACCTCGGCTTCCTCACCACTTCGCCCAAGCTCCAAGACGTCCGTGTGCGTCAGGCAATTGGTGCTGCCATCGATCGACAGCTGCTGGTCAAAGCCAAATACGATGGCCTCGCTCGGATCACCGACAGCTGGATTCCATTCGATCACTGGGCGCATCTCGACTCACTCACGACGCAACCGTTCGATCCAAGCCGGGCGCGGGAGCTCCTCGACGAGGCCGGGTTCGTCGACCCTTCAGGGCCGGAGCCGAGAATGCGGTTGGTCCTTCGGACGACCTCCGATCGATTTCGGCAGTCGGTCGCGAGGGCGATCGCGGCGATGCTCAGCGAGGTCGGAATCGAGGTGGACATGCGCCCGTCCGAGGCCGCTACCTTGATCGCCGACCTAAACAAGGGCCGCTTCGAGCTTACTCTCTTGCAGGTTCCCGAAGTGTTCGAACCGCACGTGCTGAGCTGGTTTTTCGACTCGTCCAGGATCCCAGGCCCCGATAGCGAGGGTGCTAATCGTTGGCGGTACGAGAATGCAGAGCTCGACAGGCTATTCGAACGCGGAAGGACCCAGATCGACCGGGCCGAGCGTCGCGCGGCATACGCGCGGGCGCAGCAGATCCTTGCGCGCGACATCCCCGTATTCCCACTCTGGCAACCCGATACCGTCGCCGTGGTACGCCGAGGAACCGACTTCGACGTCCCCCGCGACGGTCGGTTCGGAACGCTGGCGTTCTGAACCTCTGGTGGTAGCGTCTAGGGTGATCCTCAGGGACCCGGTCCACGGTTTGATCGCCTTCGAAGGCACGGCGGAACGGGTGATTCGATCAATTCTCGACACGCGCGAGGTGCAGCGCCTTCGACGCGTGAGGCAGCTCGGGCTTGCATCGCTGGTCTTTCCTGGGGCTGAGCACACACGCTTTTCCCACGCGATTGGCGCAGCACACGTCATGCAGGCTTTGTTGCAACGCATCGACGCATGCAGTCACGAGCTCCCGCAGGAGCAACGCCTCGACGAAGAGGCAAGAGCCGAGGCCCTGGCGGCTGCCTTGCTCCACGACGCGGGTCATGGCCCGTTCTCGCACCTGTTTGAAGAGGTGCTTCCTCATGCGAAACATCACGAGCTTTGGACACAAGACATCCTTCTCGACCCATCGACTGAGGTGCACCAGACGCTCGAAGGCATCTCGCGGGGCATGGCTGAGCGCGTCGCCGGGCTCTTGAATGGCAACTATCGCCTCGACTATCTTTGCCAGAGCGTTGCTGGGACGATCGACGTCGACCGAGCCGACTACCTCCTGCGCGATAGCCACATGACCGGTGTTCGGTATGGGCTTTACGACCTCGACTGGCTTCTTCAGGCGCTGACGTTCGCGTGCGTCGACGGTCGCTGGGTCCTGGCAGTGCAGGGGCGCAAGGGGTTGCCGCCGGCCGAAAGCTTCTTCCTCGGAAGGCACTTCATGTACCAGCAAGTGTATCACCACAAAGCCACCCGTGCGGCCGAAGCCCTGGTGCGCGCGATCTTCTCGCGCGTGAGCGAGCTGATCTTCGACGGTAGTCCACCCGACCCTTTGCTTCCAGCGTTTCGTGCAGCGGCGCTCGGCGAGTCGCTTTCGCTCGGGGAGTACCTCCGAATGGACGACGCCGAATTGCTGACGTGCCTCGCCGCGTGGGAGCACGGACCCGACTCGACCCTGGCCAGCCTCAGCCGACGGCTGCGCTCACGCGCGCTTCCAAAGACCGTTCCTCTTCCGGAGAACCGGCCCGCGCAGTGGCAAGCCGCGCTCGACATGACGAAGCGAATCGTCGAGGCCCGAGGCCATCGCTCGGACCTGTCCGTTTGGCTCGACATCGCCGAAGACGTCCCGTACCAGGAACCGACGGACGGGAGCTCCGATGGGCTGTGGGTCACGCTTCGACATCAGCCGCTGCAGCGCCTCGGCGACGCTTCGTTCTTGCTCGGCCAGCTCCGCAACAAGCGCATCCAGCGGCCGCGCCTGATTTTCCCTTCGGAGTTTCGCGAGGACGTGCTCGCGGCAATGCATCGGGTGCTGGAGTGAAGGCCGGGCGTTAACCCCTCGTTTGAGGTAAGGTTCCGCAGGTGCGGGGTGGTTTCATGGGGGGCCCGTGGACCGCGAGCCCGCGGAGTGATGGCCAGGATTCTAATCGTCGATGACCAGGACAGCGCGCGCAGCATGCTCGCCGAGATGCTGCGTGGGGAGGGGTACGACGTAGACCAGGCGCAAAGCGGCGAGTCTGCCTGCTCGATGGTCGTGGAGAACGGCTACGACTTGGTGATCACCGACCTGCGCATGGGCGACATCGGCGGCTTGGAGGTCTTGAGGCACACGCGAGAGGCCTCGCCGGTGACTGAGGTCATCGTCATGACTGCCTTCGGTACGATCGAAGATGCAGTCGAGGCGATGCGGTTCGGCGCACGCGATTTCGTGCAAAAGCCGTTTGTCGAAGAGGAGCTGCTGCTCAAAGTGTCGCGTGCTGCGCGACTGCGCGAAATGGCAGGCGAGCTTCGCGCCATGACTCACGACTTTCGTGAGAAGTACAACTTCGGCAATATCATCGGGCAGTCGTCAGAAATCCGGGACGTTCTCGGCCGCATCGTCCGGATCGCACCAACCGACGCCACCGTCTTGATCACCGGGGAGAGCGGGACGGGCAAGGAGCTGGTCGCCCGGGCGATTCACGCCAACTCGCTTCGTGCCGAGCGGCCGTTCGTGTCGATCAACTGCGCCGCATTGACCGAGACGCTGCTCGAAAGCGAGCTGTTTGGTCACATGCGAGGCGCGTTCACAGGTGCTGTGCAAACCCGCAAAGGCCTGTTCGAAGAAGCGAACGGCGGCACGTTTTTCTTCGATGAAATCGCGGAGACGCCGCCGTCGCTCCAAGCCAAGTTGCTAAGGGCGATCCAGGAAGGCGAGATACGCCGGCTCGGCGACAACAAGCCCATCAACGTCGATGCGAGAATCATTGCGGCAACCAACCAGAACCTCCGGCGGCTCATCGAGGAGAAGCGTTTTCGCGAAGACCTCTACTACCGGCTGAATGTGGCGCGCTTCGAGCTCCCGCCACTTCGCGACCGCAAGGAAGACATCGCGCCGATCGTGGAGAGTTTCCTCGAGAAGTATGGCCAGAAGATGGGACGCAAAGCTTCGGTTGGCCCGGGGGTCCTCGAGTACCTCGTGAGCTACGACTTCCCCGGCAACATCCGAGAGCTGGAAAACCTGATTGAACAGGGAGTGGCGCTCGCACCGGACGGGCAAGTGCAGCTCCAGGACATCGTTCCGCGCTCGACCAATGGCGGCTCGCACTTGGGGTTGCGGTCACTCGCCGACATCGTGCAAGAGGCGGAGCGCGATGCGATCGTTCGCGCCTTGCGCGCCTCCGAGGGAAACAAGGAACGTGCCGCCGCGATCTTGGGGCTCAGCCCAACGACCCTGTGGCGCAAAATGAAACGGCTCCATCTGGAATGGCCATAGGTGATAGTGTGGGGGCGCTGGGGAACAAACCACGCGACCGAAGTCAGCGAGACTCTTCGTCGCGGGCAGCTTCGATGCGGTGCTCACGCCGATACGCGTGACCGGTGACTCCCTGAAGCTGGTCGGCGACCTTTTCGGGAACCCGCGAAGCGCCGGCATCGACCTCGGGCGGTTGCGTCACGTCGTAGACTTGTTCGCCAATGTGCTTGCTCAGCTTCTTCGTGGCAACGCCCACCTCGTGACCGAGCTCCTGAGCTTCGTCAGTGCTGATGACGCGCACCAAGTGCTGGAACGGGGTTCGATCTCCGAGGCGGGCGAAGAACAAGGCATAGGTCAAGAAGCCAATGACGGCCCCCCTCCACAACAGCCTGATCGTTCGACGGATCATCCCTCTGCTCTACGGATACCATAGGTCCGCATTTTCTTGTGAAGATTGGTGCGTTCGACTCCCAAGATGGTGGCAGCTCGGGAGATGTTCCAGCCAACCTCGTCGAGGGTTTGAAGGATGTATTCCTTTTCGGCGCGGCTCCGGTATTCCCGAAGGGTCAGGCGCCCGCCCGACTCGTCGAGCGTGGGGGGGAGGTCGCTTGGCGGCGTTGAACCGCGGCGACCCTCGCTCAGCACGCCTTCCTCCGGGAGATCGTCCATGGTGATGCGATCGCCGCTCAAGATCGCCATGCGTTCGACTACGTTACGAAGCTCACGGACATTGCCCGGCCAGGGCCGATCGCTCAGTTCTTCGAGAACCTCGTCGTCGATCGGCTTTTCGCGAAGGCCATTTTCGAGCGAGAACTCCCGGAGGAAGCCCTTGGCAAGAAGCGGAATGTCGATCTTCCGATCGCGGAGGGGCGGGGTCAAGATCGGGACGACGTTGAGTCGGAAGTAGAGATCTTCTCGGAAGCGACCTTCCTGGACCTCAGCCTCTAGGTCTTTGTTGGTGGCGGCCAGCACGCGCACGTCCACTGCGATCGCCTTCTCGCTACCTACGCGAGAGATCTCGCCACTCTGCAGTGCTCGAAGGACTTTCGCTTGCGCGCTGGCGCTCATGTCCCCGATCTCGTCTAGAAAAAGCGTGCCCTCGTTCGCCAGCTCGAACATCCCCTTCTTGCGACCTTGCGCTCCGGTGAACGCGCCTCGCTCGTAGCCAAAAAGCTCACTCTCGATCAGCTCGGCAGGAATTGCCGCGCAGTTGACCTTGATGAAGGGACCGTCCGCCCGCGGGCTCAGTCGGTGGATCGCCCGCGCGATCAGCTCTTTACCCGTACCGCTCTCGCCCGTGATGAGAACGCGCCCGCTGGTGGGCGCGACTTTCTCGAGTTGCGCGAAGAGCTCCCGTATCGCCGAGCTCTCCCCGATCATTTCGTAGCGGTGTTCGACGTCTGCGCGAAGCTGTTCGACCTCGCGCTGAAGCTGCCAGGTCTTGAGCGCGTTGCGGACGGTCACGAGAACGCGGTCACGGTCGAGGGGCTTTTCGAAGAAGTCGGTTGCGCCGAGCTGCACAGCTTGTACGGCTTCCTCAAGGGACGCATGACCCGAGACCATGAGCACGGGCAATCGTCGGGTCTCGGGTTGACTACGAATCTTGGAAAGCGCTTCGATGCCGCTCATCTTCGGCAACCTTACGTCGAGAATCACGAGGTCGACTTCGTGGTTGTCGAGCGCCTCCAAGCCTGCCTCGGCCGACTCAGCTTCCAGGGTGCTGAACCCCGAACCTTCGAGAACCATGCGAAGCGTGCGACGGATGTTCTTTTCGTCATCGACGACGAGGATCGTGGCGCCCATACGAAACGCTTATATCACGCGGCGAATGACGGCCTCAAAGAGTGATAAGGTAGGCAGAGCGTGATCGATGGGGACAAAATGGCGGAGGCGCGATTGCGTGCGCTGCTCGAGGACGCGAGGCCGCCAACCGGCGGGGTACCACTCGATGACATCGCCAAGGAGACCGCTCCCCTGCTCCCGCTCTTGATCGAGCTTTCACAAGAGGAGCGCGCTGCCGGCGACTACGAGTCGTTCCAGTTTCGCGAGTGTCTGACCGTGCTGACTCTGCTCGGCCGACGACTGGCGCTCCTCGATCTCACGCCCACTACCGCAGTGCAAGTCGTGCAGCTGGCGCTGCGCGCCGCCGACGAAAGCGAGGCCCTTCCGGCAAGACGGTTTGCCGAGCGCGCCGTGGCAGCAGTGATTGAGGGTTTCGTCTTAGGCCGCGAGGAACGAGTCCTGCAGCAGCATGAATCGCGGGCGGCCAAACACCTCGGTCCTATTCGGATCGACGACAAGATCTTCGCATTGATCATGTCAGGAGTTCACGAACCCTCGACACTTGGCGAGCAAGTCGATGCGCTCGGACGCGCGATGCTCGACGCAGATGCCGAAATCGCCATCGTCGACTTGTCGCAACTCGGAGAGGCCAACCGCGACAGGGCCGCGGCGATGTTTGCTGCGGATGAAGTCGTACGCATGTTGGGAGGTTCGTGTTTTTTTTCCGGTGTCGACGCGCGATGGAAAGCCGCCATCGATGACGCGCGGATCGCGCTCGACCCCATGCAGATCACCAGAAGCTTCGCTGAAGCCCTGGCAGCCGCTCGCGAAGTCGCTGACGAAGCCGCGCCAGCACGCACTGCGTGGCGCGGCCTCCTAGATCTCCTCCGGCGCTAGGAAAAGGGGACTGTCCCCTTTAATTGGGGGTTAATTTCTTGAGGGCGATTTGGGCACGGATCTTGGTTTTGGGGTGAGCGGCTGCGCGTTCTAGCCATGTCCGGGCGCGTTTGGTGTCGCCGAGCTTGGCGTAGCAGCGCCCCAAGGCGAGCTCTAGCTCGGCATCGGGTTTGAAGCCGGTGTCGCGCCGGCGACGCTTCTCGAAATCCGCGACGGTCTTCCGGCACGTGGCGTCATCGTCGTCTTCCTTGAGCTCCTTGTTGGCCTCCCGATCCGCCGACTCGTCCGCCAACACCACGGTGCTTGCGGCGCCAGCAGCGCGTCCATTGGCGGCTGGCGCCTCGGCCATGTCCGCCATCCCTGCCACTGCGCCGACGTCGATGCCTTCTTCGGGCGCAGCTTCGACCGCCTCGACTTGCCTTGCGGGGGCAGGAGCGCTCTTACGCTTGGTCCGTGCGCGCTGCTGTCGCGCGACCGAAGGCTTCGCGGCGGTCTTCGCCAGGGGCGCAGTTTGGGTTTCCTGGTTGAGTCGTAACGCCTGCTCGGCTTTCTCGCCCACCGCCTCTTCGAGCTCTGCTGGCGCACTCGCTGGACTCGGTGCCGCCGCGATAGCTTCGTCGGATTCAGCGACCGGGGTGCCGAGCGCGTCTTCGGTTGCGAGCTCCGTGTCACGCGGAATCGCCCACACGCCAACGCCCACGGCTAGAAGCGCAATGGCTGCCATTGCCCATGGCGGCGCTTGAAAGCGCCGCCTGCCGACACGCGTCACGTTCGTACGTCGCATCAGGGCGGCGCGTAGTATGTCTGCATCCACACGCGCCGGTGGCTCCTCGAGCGGGAGTTGATCTACGGCGACGAGCGCCGCCTTCATCTCGTCGAACAACGCTCGGCACTCCGGACAGCGGTCGAGGATCTCTTTCACTCCGGCGGGATCGGCCACCTCGCGTTCGATCAGTTCGAAGACCGCCTCTTTGCATTGCTCACAGTTCATGTTTCTGCGGCTCCGTTTCGCCTACGTGCTCCTCGAGGTCGCCTAAGCCATTTTGCAAGCGCTCGAGCGCGTAGCGCATGCGGCTCTTGACCGTATTGGCCGACACCCCAACGACCTCGGCGATCTCTTTGAAGGCGAGGCCTTGCACCTGACGCATCAAAAACACCTCCCGTTGGTCCTCGGGAAGCTCCTCGACGGCTTCGGCGATCCGGGTTTGGAGGGTCCTCCGCATCGCTAGGCGGTCGGTTGAAGGCCCGGGGTTGGGAACCCGCTCGCCCAGGCTCTGGGCCGAGCCCGGAACGGGTGCGTCGAGGGACGCATGTCGCCGAAAGACCATCTTTCGCTGGTGATCGACGCAACGGTTCCGGGCGATGGTGTACAGCCATGTCGAGAACTTGGCGTCCCCTCGGAACTCGTCGCACCGCTCGATGACGCGCATCCAGACATCCTGGTAGAGCTCTTCCGCTCTTCCGCGATCGCGCACCGAACGCAATAGGAAGTTGAAGAGGGGTCGCCTGTATCGAACGAGCAACATCTCGAAGGCCTGCGTTTCGCCGCTTTGATACGCGCAAAGCAGCTCTTCGTCCCCGGGATCGCTCACGAAGCGCCCTCGCATTCCATAGCCAGCAGATGCATGGTCGAGTCACACATGGATCGACGGTTGACGGTGTCCGAGGATCTACCCGATCGCACCCCTGCAAGTGAAGGACAATTCAACGATTCTCGTCGATCGCGGTTCGTCGTGATGCCCTCGACCTTCATTGACCCACGTGCTGGCGCTTTGGTATAAGCGCGAGGACCACGAAGGGGCAATTTCGCCTCAGATGGTGGTCACTTAGAGGGGAATCGCGATGCGCGGGAAAGTTGCGCTTTCAGTCGTAGTGGCGTGCCTTTGGGCGGGCGGTGCTGTAGCGGTCGCCCAAACCGAAGAAGCGCCCCCATCGGACACGTCGACCGCCCCGCCGAGCGAAGCTCTGCCGACTCCGGCAGCATCTGCCACGGCCGCGCCGATCGATGCCGGCACCTATGCGGTTCGACTCCGAGATCTGGAACAGCGGATCAACGAGCTCAAAGAGCAGATCTTCCGTTCGAAGGCGCGCCTTTCACTGCTCGCCGAAACAGTGCTCGAGGGGGTCGTTGGAGGCGGCCAGGCGGTCATCGTCCACGAGAATCGAATGTCGGAGGGCTTCAAGCTCGTGCGCGTGGTGTACGCGCTCGACGGCGCTCCGATCTTCACCAAGGCCGATGAAGAGGGAGCCATCGGCGACCAAGAAGAGTTCGAGGTTTACAACGGCAGCATCGTACCTGGCGAGCACACTTTGACGGTGAACCTCGAGTATCGTGGACATGGCTATGGGGTCTTCTCTTACTTGAAGGGGTACCGCTTCAAAGTTCGATCCACGTACACGTTCTCGGTCCCCGAAGGGCGCGTCGCGACCCTGGTCGTGGTCGGCTATGAGAAAGGTGGCCCCACGACTCCGCTCGAAGAACGCCCTGCGGTGCGCTTCATCGAGCGGATCGAGCGTCAAGCGCGACCCGACGCAGAGGGTGAGGGCGTTCGGTAATGCGACGCCGTGGGGCGACTCCATCGCCGCCCTCACCAAAACTTGGCAGAGGGCGAGCGTGGCAAGGCCGGCTGGGGGTAGCTCTGGCAGGGAGCCTTCTTGCGTCTGTTTCCACCGTTGCCGCTCAGGACCTCAACCAACTGAACCGCGACCTGGCAGATATCGAGTCCGACACACAGCGCCTCATGAGCAGGCCGGTCCCTGTGAACACTCGCAAGACCGACACGTTCGTGGAGGAGCGCCTCGCGGACGGGGAGCTCTACCTTCGCCTCGAAGACTACCTTCGTGCAGCGATCTTGTTCACCGACATCGTCGAGCACTATCAGACGCATCGGGCCTACCCGGAGGCGCTCTTCCTTCTCGGAGAGTCGCTGTTTCTCGCTGGCGACACCCTCGGTGCAAGACGTCGTTATGAAGAGATCATCGATCGGGGTAGTGAATCAGCGTTTTCCGTCTATCTCGAACGGTCACTCAGTCGGCTCATCGAAATCGCGATCGAGACCCAGGATTTTAGGGGCGTCGACGTCTATTTTGCTCGGTTGGAAGCGCTGCCGTCCTCGACGTTGTCGGTGACGACCGCGTACTTCCGTGCGAAGTACCTCTACAACCGCGCCGTTCCGGTCGATCAAGTGCTCAACGCGCCAGCCGATCGAGCGATTCGCGGCATCGACCAAGCCCGCCTCGAGCAGGCCCGTCAAGCTTTTCTCGCCATTCCAAGCGGCAATGCCTACTCGCTTCGGTCGAAATACTTCGCAGGAACCATCCACATTCTTCGCGCTGAGTACGTCGATGCCATTGCAGCGTTCCGGTCGGTCCTCGGCCACGAGCCTGCCAACGAAGCTGAAGCCGAAGTCGTAGAGCTCACCTATCTCGCACTGGCGCGGCTTTATTACGAGACCGGCCAACACGAACAGGCTGTCGATGCTTATCGCGCCGTGCCTCAAACCTCAGACCGGTTCGACGCCGCGCAGTACGAGCTCGCCTGGACATACATCGCGATGGGCGACGCGGTCCAGGCGGAGCGGGCGCTCGAGGTGCTCTCGATCGCAGCCCCGGAGAGCCCGCTCAACGCAGACGGCAAAGTGCTACGAGGAGAGCTGCTTGCACGCGCCGCCCGCTACAACGAGGCCGAGGCGGTCTTCGAGGAGGTTCGGGAGCAGTTCGCGCCGATCACCGCGGAGCTCGATCGGACACGCACCGAGCACCCCGATTTAGTGCAATATTTCAAAGGGCTTGTCCGGCAAAACGTAGCCAACTTCGACATTGATGCCTTTCTGCCCGAGAGCGCGCGCCAGTGGGCGCCGGTCGAGGGCAGCTACGAGCGGGCGCTCAGCCTGCTGGAGGACCTGAGCGAGGCGACGCAGCTCGTGGAGGAAACCGACGAGCTCGCAGCTCGAATCACTGCGGCCCTCGCTGCGCCCAACCGGTTGGCGGTGTTCTCGGACCTTCGGCGGCAACGCGAGAGGACGACCGGCCTTCGGAATCGACTCGCCCAGCTGCGCGGAACCTACGTCGAAGGCGAGGATCGAGCCCGCGGCAGTCGGAGCGCCCAGGGCGGTCAAATCCGAGCAAGGCGCAAAGAGCTCCAGGCCGAAGTCGCAAAGATGCCCGTCGACACCGAAGACTTCGTCGATCGAGATCTCGACAAGCTCGACGAGTACAGAGCGCTCGAGCGCGAGCTACAGGGGCTTCGCGTCGAGATACTGGGCCTCGAAGCGCGCATCGTCGCCTCGAAGATCGGGATGGCATCGGTCGATCCCGAGAAAGTCGACAGGGCCGCGCTCGAGGCGCAGCTCACCGACCACAAGGCCGAAATCGCAGACTACGAGGAGCGGCTGATTTGGATCCGGCGGCGGCTCGAGGTTGGGCGATTGCACGTAGGCGTGGGCGACAAACGATACCAATCCGATACTCTGCAGCGGTCGAAGTTCAACGACCTGGTCAAGCGAGAGCGGGAGATTCTCGGCTCGGGTGGGGCGGCGTTCGACGGTGCTCATCAGCGTATTGCAGCGACGGAGCGACTCCTCGATCGACGTGACGCCGAGGTTGACGCGGTGGTTGAGAAGCGGGTCTCGCAGATGATGACCGTCGTCGACGAAGAGACCCGAAATCTCTCGCGCTACCGTAGGGCGCTGAAGTCGCTCGAAGGCGAGACGGAGGATGTGGTCGGTGCGATCGCGTATCTGAATTTCGAACGCATTCGACGCCGTTTCTACGACCTGGTCATGCGGGCTGATGTGGGCAAGATCGACGTCGCCTGGGCCAAACGCGAGGACCACCGGCTCCGAATCGACGGCCTTACCCGAGAACGAGCGCGCGAAATCCAGGCGCTAGACGACGAGTTTCGTGACGTGATGGACCAGACCAATGGCTTTGAGGGTGGTCGATGACCCGAGCACGGCTCATGGCGCTCGCCCTGTGGGCGGCCTTGCTCCCGCTGCCATCCTCGGTAGGGGCACAGGACGTGGAGCTCGAGCCGCAGCCCGAGTCGGACCAGCCGGACCGGGACTCGCCACGAACTGAAGACGTCAAAGCAACCCCGTGGGAGGGCACGACCGATACTACCTTGCCGCCATTCTTGCAGGATACCGAAAAGCGGGTGGTGGACGAGCGGCCGCGGCCCACGGAGCAACAGCTCGAGGGTTTGCGGCAACTCGAAGGGGAAGTCGAACGTTTCCTCGAGAGCGGGGGTGCCTATCGGGACACTGTGACGTCGCTGGTACGTCGCGAGTACTTACAACAACGACGCGCACGCGATCGTTGGTACGGCACACAGATCGAGGCAGAGGACCGAGCCTTCAACGAGGCCCGGAAAGACGCGATCCAAATTTTCGAGGAGTTCATCCGTCGCTATCCCGATCACCCGAGGTACAGCCCCGACGCGATGTTTCGACTGGGCGAGCTCTACTTCGAGCAGAGCGCCATCGAGTTTCAGCAGCTATACGACCGCGCCCAGGCGGCTCGCGAGGCGGGAGACACGACGGCGGAGGACACTCTTCCAGCCGCGCCCGACTTCACCCCGACTATCGACCTCTATAAAGAGCTGGCTCGCCGATTCCCGAAGTACGAGCGCTCCGACGGTGTGTACTATTTGATCGGATATACCCTGAACGAGACGGGCCGACCCGAAGAAGCCGTCGCCGCGTGGCTCGCCTTGGTGTGTGCCAACAGGTACACCTACGACCCTAATTGGCGTCCGCCACCTCCGGATGCCTCGACGGCTGCGCAGGCCAAGTACCCGGCACTGACCCTCGATGGTCGCCGCCTCGACGCCTCGGTCGGCGGGAGGTTTGTCGATCCCTACGAAAAGTGTGAGGCGATTGCGCCGGATGCACGGTTCGTGAGCGAAACCTGGTTTCGAATCGGTGAGTACCACTTCGACGATTTCGGCGGCGAGAACGCTCTAGACCTCTCCATCGCTGCGTACGACCGAATCCTCGAACAACCGGATGACCGCAACTACAACCTGGCCCTCTACAAAGTCGCCTGGGCCTATTATCGGGCGAGCCGCTACCCCGAGGCGATTCAGAATTTCGCCAAGCTCGTGCAGTGGTCCGACGACGCGGAGCGCGAAACCGGACGGGCGGGATCCGAGCTGCGACCGGAAGCCGTGGAATACCTCGGGATCGCGTTCGCCTACGACGATTGGAACGAAAACCAGATCCCAGATCGCGTCGAGGGAAAGCGCACCGGCATCCAGCGGATCCAAGACCAGTCTTTGTTGCCCCAAGACCGCGCCTGGACACCGGAGGTCTACTTTCAGCTCGGCCAGGTGTACTTCGACGAAGCCAAGTATCCGGAGGCCATCGCTGCTTGGCGGCTCGCGCTTTCGAGGTGGCCCAATCACTACCGCACACCGGAGATCCTGAACGACATCGCAGTCGCACATCAGATGCACAACGAGTTCGAGGAGGCGATCGTCGTGCGCACCGAGCTTGCCGGATACGTGCAGGGGAGCACGTGGTGGAACGCGAACATGGACCGCCCCGCGGAGCAGAGAAACGCCGAGCAATTGGCCGAAAACGCCCTGATCGTGACCGCCGTTCACCATCATTCGCGAGCACAGCGCATACGCCAACAGTGCGTGGAGGAGCGGGACGTACGGCTTTGTCGGGACGCGCAACGCGAGTATGCGTTGGCAGCGGCCGCATACCGGGGATACCTCGAGCACTATCCCAACAACCCCCAGGGCTACGAGCTCCACTACAACCTGGCCGACGCGCTCTATTGGTCGGAGAGCTACGAGCAGGCGGCCACCGAGTATGCGGAGGTTCGCGACTCGAACGTGGACGACAGCTATCTGGCCGAGTCTGCTCGTCGAGTGGTCGAGTCTTTGAAGCGGATTTCGGACCGGGACATCGAAGAAGGGCGTCTGGCCGTGCGAAGTCAAGCGCCAGCCGTCGTCGGGGAGCCACCGACCGTGCAGCCCGTGGCGATGCCGGAAACCGTCCAGCGTCTCGCACGCGCGCGCGAGATCTACCTGGCGCGAGTGAGCCCGCAGCGTGACACCGAGGGTGTCCGCGCCGCCTACGACTACAACAACGCGTTGCTCCTTTACTGGTACGGGTACTGGCCGCAGGCCAAAGCACGCTTCAACCGAATCTACGAAGAACGCTGCGTAGGATCCGAAGCCGATGCCACCGGGCAGGTGGCGTGGGAGAATCTACGCGCCATGGCGGTGGCTGAACGGGATTCTGAGGAGATTCGGCGCCTCGCGACAAACATTCAAGAACGAGGCTGCACCTTCACGGCGGGCGCGGGGGCGATCGACTGCGACAAGCCAGCCAATCGCGACAAGCCGATCTGTCGCGCCGGCTCCGATCTCAACGCGCTCGTCTACCAAGATGCGCTCGAGGTTTACAAGAGCGCAGGCAAGGCGACAGGGGCTGAACGACAGCGTCTCTACGAACAATCAGCCACGATGTTGCTCGGTGCGGTCAACTCCAATCCAAACGACAAACAGGCACCGATCGCGCTCGAGTACGCCGCGTTGGCGCTCGAAGCAACCAACCGCTACGAATCGGCCGGCACGTTGTATCAGCGAATCATCGACGAGGTGGGCCCGCGTCGGGCTGAAGACGCAGAAGAGCAGAAGAGCCTGGACGCGATCTTGGCCAACGCGCATTTCAAGCTCGCCTATAACGCGGCGCGGTACTTCGACTTCGACCGTGCCGTCGAAAACTACCGCGTGCTCGCCGATTCGCAGCGATTCGCAAGCTCGGCCGACCCAGCGGTCCAGCAGCAACGTACCAATGCCTTGGTGAATTCGGCAATCATGCTCGAACAGCTTCAGCAATACAAAGAGGCGACACGGTACTATCGGCGCGTCTACAGTACGGTGGACGACCGGGAAGTGAAGCAGACCGCCCTCTATCGAATCGCGGAAATGGCGTATCGGCAAAAGCGCTACCCCGAAGCGATCCGAGGAATGCGCGAGTTCATCAAGGCCTACGGCAATGACGGCCAGGCCGGTGACCTCGTCGTGCAGGCCCACTGGCGGATCGCCGAATCGGAGAAGGCCCGAAGACGCTCCCGCGAGTATCGTACAGCGCTGCTCGACGTGACCAAGGCGTATGAGCGGACCGGACAACCGCCAGGATCGCTGGCGGCGGGCTACGCGGCGGAGGCCCGCTTCATTCTCGCCGACGGCAGGATCGAAGATTTCGAGCAGTTTCAGATCAAAGTCAGCAAACCGAGGACGATCGAAGCGTACACCACCACCTTGGCCAAGCAGATCGAAAAAGGCAGCGCTGAGGCCCAGTCGATCGTGAAGGGGTATGAGCCAGTGCTCGAGTATCGCCGTCCTCGCTGGACCATCGCATCGTTCGTCCGCCAGGGCCGAACCTACGAACTGCTGGCTCGTTCTATCTTGAACGCACCGTTCGTCATGCCGCTCGACATGCAGAAGCAACTCCGCAAGGTCGACCAATACGACCGCGAAGACATCCGACTCGAGGTCGAAGATCGGGTCCGTCAGCTGCTCGATGAAAAGGTGCGTCCGGTCGAATGCTTTGCAGTTGCGCGCTACGCCCTGGCCGCGCGGGCTGCGCGTGCGGGAAGCTTCGACGACGAATACACACGCATCGCAATCGATCGTTTGCAGGCCTATGGCGACGAGCGCATCGCGGAGTGCATCGCGGAGGCGCAGGCGCGAGACGCTACCTTCCAGGGCTACGCACCGGGCGAGTTTGCTCGCGCGCCGCGTGGCAGGCCGATGGAGATTCGACCAGGCGTAGCACCCCCTGCTATCACGAAGGAGGAACGGTGATGCGTCTCCGGGTACACGCGACGATGGCTTTCGTGGTGATGATTTTCGCTACGCAGGGCTGCAAGGGTGGAGAGCCGTCCACGCCTCCGGACGCCGAGGTCACGAGTGGCGGCGAGCTCCCTATGCAAGACGACAGTGTCGAGAAGGGTGGGCAATCGCCGGCCATCGCGTCCACCGACGCAGCAACGAGCCCATGGGGGGCTACGCGCGCAGAACAGTGTAGTCGCCCAGAGCGCACACCGATGTCGTCCAAAGCGAATAGGGCATTCAAGCGCGGCCTAGACGCAGCGCAGGCTAACGATATTGCCTCGGCTCAACAGCATTTCCAAGACACCCTCAAGAAAGACGCGCGGGCTTACCCGGCACTCTACAACCTCGGTGTGCTCGCCGACCGATCCGGTGACGAGCGCAAGGCCCTCGACTACTACCAACGGTCTTTGGGCGTCCTTCCGGACTACGAACCGGCGGCGCGCGGAATCACAACGATCGAGATCCGCCGAGGAGATGTCCAAGACGCCGTCGCATCCGTAGAGCCGATTGCCCGGGACCATCGCACCAATTTGGAGATCCAAGCACTGTACGCGGAAGTGTTAGTCGAGGCGCGACGTTACGACGAGGCATGGATGGCCGCCAGGCGTGCTCTAAAGTGCGACGAGCGATTCGTCCCCGCTCTGATCGCGCTAATCAAGGCAAGCCGTGCGCAGGGTCGTGACGAGCTCGAGGACTCGATCCTAGACCAGGCAATGGCCATCGACGCAAACGTGGCGGAGCTTCATTTCCTAAACGGCGAAAGGCTCAAAGACGAGCCGGGCAGACTGCGCGATGCGCTCGAGGCCTACCTACGGGCGGTGCAGCTCCGCCCCGACTACGCCGAAGCACGGATGGCGCTCGGGATCCAGCTCTTAGCGGGCGGCAACTATGCCGATGCTCTTTCCCACTTCCAGGTGGCCGAGAAGCTCGTGCCGACCCTGCCTGCGGTCCACGTCAACCTCGGAGACGCGTATCGGGCCTCTCAACGGTGGACCGATGCCCAGCAAGCCTACCGCCGTGCCATCGAGCTCGAAACCAAGCTCCCAGAGGCTCATTTCGGCCTTGGGCTGCTGTACCTATCGGCAGGCGGTGATTTTCCGGGGCTCGACGAGGTCAGCGCGCTCGAGAAATCGGTCGGCGAGTTCAAGATCTACAGGAGCCAGATGGGCCCACGCCTTGGGCGTGACGACCAATCCGAAGAGTACTTGCGCGACCTCGACCGAATGATCCAACGTGCAAAGCGGCGAATCGAGCGTGACAAGGAGCGCTCTGCGCGAGAAACCGAGCGGGGCGCACGAGAGGAGGCAGGGGCCGAATGAAACGCTACATGTCCATGACTTGGCTCGCCATCCTGCTGAGCGCCATCTTCGCGACGACCGCTCTCGGCCAAGGCAAGAAGAAGCGACAGCCGCGCGTGATTCAGCTCGAAGAGATCGTCATCGAAGGACGTGTGCAGAAACCGAACGCGTTCTACATCCTCAATCGCTCCAATTTGGGCTATGAGGTGCTCGAGCTCCGCACCAGCTTCCTTCGTGAGGTCGCCAGAAGCGTGCAGGAGGAACCGTTCTGATGATCCGCACGCGCACCAGATCCTTGGAATCGGCCAAACGTCTCCTCGAGATGCGGAGTACTGCCCGATGACGCAACCAGACAGTCCGAGGACGGGAAGGCGACCTGGCGCCATGACGATGGCGATGCAGGCCGTCCCGATGAGAAGGGGTGGCCCGAGGGTCCTTCGCATCGGTCTCTTCAAAGACAAGAAGATCGTCGAAGAGCGGATTATTCGTCGACGAGAGACCGTCTCGATTGGGACTGCGGCGCGGAACCATCTGATCATCAAGTCCGGCACGTTGCCGGCGAAGCTGGAGTCGCGCTTCGAGCTCTTTCAACTCGTAGGCGACGACTACATTCTCAACTTCACCGGGGACATGAACGGCAAGGTGGCACTGCCCGGCGGCGTCCAAAAGCTCGAGCACTTGCGGGAAACCGGCGCCGCCCGCAACGCTGGGACGCACTATCAGATCAAGCTGGCAGACAGCTCCCGCGGTACCATTCGCATGGGGGATTTCACGGTCTTTTTCGAGTTCGTGACCGCTCCGCCGATCACGCCGAAACCACAGCTGCCAGCGGCCGTTCAGCGTGGCTTCGTCAAGAACATCGACTGGACGTTCACCACGTGGGTGATCTTCTCGTACATGTTGTTCTTCGGGTTCATCATCTACATGGAGAACGCGGACTGGGAGATCGAGACCGGCACCCAAGAGATGCCCGAGAATCTGGCTCGGCTGATCTTCGAAGCGCCCGTCGAACCCCCCGAGGTCGAGGAAGAAGTGCCCGGCGACGAGGCCGAAGAAGAAGCCGAAGAGAAAGAAGCAAAGGCGGAGCGACCAGACAAGAAACCCGACGCACGCGGAGCTCAGGAGGCCGCAGGCAGCGCCGACGACCCGGCCGTCAGCGCGGAGGCCCGCGCACGGATCGCCCAAGAGGCAGCAGCCCAGGCCGAAGCGATGTTGCTCGGCGCGCTGGGTGGCGACGGCGGGGCGCTCGGTGACGTGCTCGCCGGGGGCGCCGTGACGGGCAACGCCGCCGATGTGTTGGCGCAGGCCTCCGGCGTCGGGGTCGCAACCAAGAGCGAGACCGGAACGCTCCGCACGCGTACCGGAGGTGGTAGCGGACAAAGCGCAGGCCTCGGCTCACTCAAGGCTTCGAAGGGCGCTGGCAAAGCCGCTAAGGAGGGCGCTGCGGTCAAGGAGCGCCAGGTCCGTGGAGACGTAGGGGTCCGCACGGGTGGTGACATCGGCGGCAGCGGCGAGTTCGATGCAGCGCTCGTCCAGCGACAGATCAAACAGCGTATCAAGTCGATCACTCGGTGCTACGAGTCCGAGCTTCGAAAGAACCCGGGCCTTGCCGGCAAGGTCACGGTAACCTTCACGATCCAAGAACGTGGCAACGTGACCGGCGCCAAGGCGACAGAGAATACGACCGGTAGCCCTGCCGTCGCAAACTGTGTGACGCGGACGATCAGCCGCTTTCGATTCAATCCCGGACCGGATGGCGGCAGTGTCACCTTCCGCTATCCCTTCGTTTTCCAGCCCCAGAACTGAGTTTTCTTGGAGTTGCGCCGCGTTTGCGGCTTAGACTGAACTGCGAATCCATTGACTTGAGTAGTGCGCCGCGTATAATTCTCTGCAAGTTTAGGAGATCGTTGATGTTTACACGGATGGGGCCGTCGGTAGGGGTGTGCCTCGGTTTGTTGCTGGCCGGAAGCGAGTTTGGTTACGCCGTTGCTCAGCGCGGCGAGGCGACCGTCGATGTCGTCAAAGTCGAATCCGTCAACGCGAGAGCCGAGCCGACGACTCTGTCTCCCAAACAGCAGGCGCAAGCAGCAGATGCAGCCGTTGAGGAGGCCACCGCGAGCTGTGCAGCCCAAGCTCAAGCCCTTCAAAGCGCCAAGAGTGAAAAGGACATCATCCGCGCGACCTGCGTCGATGACAAGCTCGCACAGTGTAACGCAAACCTTCAAAATCTGAAGCGCCGCCAAGCCGCGCTGAAAGAGTCCATTGAAGCCAACGACGCTGGGAGTCGCAATCACGAATTTGCAGTCATCGGTGTGCTGTCGCAGAAGTTCAAAATGCTTCAACAAGCAGCCAATCAGTGCGTAGGGCAAGATCTCTTCGACACTGGAGACACGAAAGTCACGCAAGAGGTCGATCTATTCGCGCCCGACGCGGACCCAGCGGTCGTAGCGCCGGTTCCAGAACCACCCATCCCCTACATTCCCCCACCGGTCAGTGGTGTCAGCTAACTAGCGGAGCGTGATGCTATGCGCAGGGGGGGGACTAGTTCATGCGCTGCTGCCTAAGGTTAGGGCTCTCTCTGGCTGCATGCGTCCTGTTGCTTCCAGACCTGGCGGAGGGCCAGACCCTTTTCCCGGACCGTGCTGCGAACGAAGGCCCCGGGTTCAAGACCGGCCGCTTCGTCCTTCATCCGGGCATCGCAGTCGAAAGCGGGTACGACTCAAATGTCTTCCTCCAAAGCTTGAACCGAGAAGACTCGTTCATCCTGCGTCTGACCGGCTACTTGGACTTCGCCACGCTGAGCCCGCAGCGCCAGGCTGAGGGCGAGAGCAACAAGGTCGAGCCGCAAAAGATCACATTTAGAGGCGGAGTCGGAGCACGTTATTACCACTACTTCAATAACCGTGTGCAAGACAACGTGGGCGCCGAAGCCCACATAGACTTCGCCTACAACCCGTCGCGTGTGTTTTCGCTGCAGGTGCGGGACAGATTTCTCCGGACCATCCGGCCCTTTGCGGATCCGAACACCCTCACCGGGGAAACGACGAGCTACGGACGCAACATCAACAACGCGGCGGTCGATTTCGTCGGGCGAAGCAAGAGCGAGGTGCTGGAAGGACGCGTCGGCTACACGAACGTCATCCAGTTCTTCGACTCGAACGACTACGAGTACGCCGACAACCTAACCCATCGAGTCCCAGCGCAATTCACTTGGAGCTTCTTCCCGAGCTCCGCGATCGTTTACGACTTCGAGTTCGCCCACCAGCAATATCTCAACCCGGAACTCGTCGCGCTCTCCCCGACTGTCCTCTCGGACAACAACCGCGTGCGAAGTCAGATCGGGTACAACGGCGCTCTCACGAACACACTGTCGTTCACGGCCTTCATCGGTTACGCAGTGGGGTTCTACGAGTTGCTCCAGGATTTCGATGACGTCACGGCAAGAGTCGAAGCACGGTGGACGCCACGCCCCACGATCTCCCTCGATGGCGGCTACAACCGCAATATCCTTCCGTCGTTCATCGGCAATTTCACGGTGATGAACCGCCTCTATATCAACGCGACGTTCACTGGCGCAGGCGCCCTATTGGTTGGGCTCAAGGCATGGGTCTCGTTCGACAAGTCGGGTCTCGCCCTAAATCCAGACGGCTCGTTCTTGGGCACGGAACCCGAGCGAAAAGACATACGCACCAGGATCGCGCTCTGGGGCGAATACCGCTTCAAAGCGTGGCTTTCGGTGTTCGCCGAGGTCGCTTATTTGGCAGACTTCACCGACTTCCAGTACGTGGGGTTCGCTCCGTTACCGGATCCCTCGGGTGAATACCAGAAAGTCGAAGCATGGATCGGCCTTCGCGTCTTCTACTGATCGGCATCTTTCTCATCCTCGGAGTCGCTGCGGCTGCATGCAGCAAGCGTGGTGTTCAAGCGACCGAGGTGCCCCCGCCCGCAACCGATGACACGACGCTCGGGCCCGGGGACTCGTTCTCGGTCCGAGTCTTCGGCGAAGAGGCGTTGTCGGGCGATCACCAGGTGGCTCCCAATGGCACGATCAACTTCCCGCTCCTCGGCGCGGTGGAGGTGAAGGGCCTCGAGCCCACTGCGGTCGCGGCCAAGCTCGAAAACGAGCTCCGGGACCGGGATCTGCTCCGCAATCCGCATGTCTCGGTCTATGTTCGGGAGTACGCGTCGAAACGGATCAGCGTCGTCGGGGCGGTCGCAAATCCGGGCGCCTTCCCCCTCGAGCCAGGGATGACGGTCGTTCAAGCGATCAGCATGGCGGGAGGGTTTTCGTCGTTGGCTGACCGGGACGGCACGGTGGTCACGCGACGCATCGGCGACGAGACCGTGCGCTATCGCGTTCCCGTAGAGCGGGTGACGCGGGGTCAGGCCGAAGACATCGAGGTAGCGGCCGGAGATATCATTTTCGTCCCGGAACGGCTGTTCTAGGCGATCCGGGCCCTTACAGGCTCCAGTATTTCAAGTCGCTTCTCAAGCTACTCGGGTCCACCAGAGACTTCACATCGACGAACACACCGCCGTTTCGCACACAGTCGACGATGTGATCGAGGCGCTCGAGGTAGTGCTTGTGGGGCACCACTAGCACTACGCCATCGAGGTCGGTCAGCGCGTCCCAGGGGCGGAGCTCGATCCCATACGTGCGGCTGGCTTCATCGCCCGATGCCAAGGGGTCGTGCACCAGGGGCTCGATCCCGTAGTCACGAAGCTCGTCGATCATGTCCGGGACCCGGCTATTGCGGAGGTCCGGAACGTTTTCCTTGAAGGTCAGCCCGAGAACGCCGATCCGGCAGTCCTTGATGGGGTGACCTTGTTGCCGTAGGAGCTTCACGACTCGCTTGGCCACGTACCGCCCCATGTCGTCGTTGATCCGGCGGCCGGCGAGGATCACCTCTGGATGATAGCCCGCTGCCTCGGCCTTCGAGGTCAGGTAGTAGGGGTCGACCCCGATGCAGTGCCCTCCAACCAACCCAGGCGAAAAACGGAGAAAATTCCACTTCGTTCCAGCCGCGTCGAGCACGTCCTGGGTACGAATGTCGAGCCTGTCGAAGATCAACGCAAGCTCGTTCATGAGTGCGATGTTGAGGTCTCGCTGCGTATTCTCGATCACCTTGGCGGCCTCGGCGACTTTGATCGACGGAGCGCGGTGAACACCGGCCTCCACGACCTGTTCGTAAGCGTTAGCGACTCGTTTGAGGGTTTCGGGATCTTCGCCGGAAACTACCTTGATGATCTTCTCGAAGGTGTGCTCCTTGTCGCCTGGGTTGATCCGCTCCGGCGAGTATCCGAGCTTGAAGTCTTTAGACTGCGTCAGCCCCGAAGCTTCGGACAAGACGGGCCCGCACCGCTCTTCGGTCACCCCTGGGTAGACGGTCGATTCGTAGACGACGACACCGCCCGGCGCTAGAGCGCTGCCGACGATCTTCGTTGCCGACATGAGGGGACCGAGATTCGGACGACGATCGTCGTCGATTGGGGTCGGGACCGCAACGATGAAGAAGGTGCACCCGCGGAGATCGGCAGGGTCGTTGGTCAGCTGGAGGGTCGTCTCCGCAAGCTCCGATTCGCTCACTTCTCGCGTGCGATCCTGGTTGACACGCAACGCCTCGATGCGTTCGCTCGACACGTCGAAGCCCACGGTGTTTTCGAACTCACGGGCGAAGGCTAACGCTACGGGAAGCCCTACGTACCCGAGGCCTATCACAGCGACCCGTTCGCTCATGAAGACTCCGATTCGAGGCGAAACCACTCGGTGGTCGTCTCCAAGCCTTCGGCTAGCGGGGTTGGATCTCCGAGGATCGACGTCATGACGGTGGGATCGAGCACCGAGCGCCCGAGATCGCCAGCTCTATGCTCGCCGTCGCGAACGATGGCAGGATGGCTCACCAGGCTAGCGAGATTCTCGGCCAGCATTCGCGTCGACGTCCCGATCCCCGTCGCGATGTTGATCGTGCGCCGGTCGAGCGCCCCTTCGAACGCCGCGAGATTAGCCCGAACCGCATCCCGAACGAAGACGTAGTCACGGACGCAGCCGTCATCCCCGAGGCGATCTCGCGCATTGACCTGGATCGGCTCACGTCGGAGAAGTCTTCGGAGAAAGATCGCGACCACCCCAGCTTCTCCGTGAGGGTCTTGTCGGGGCCCGTACACGTTTGCGTATCTCAGGATCGTATAGTTCAGGTCCGAGGTCTCCCCGAAGGCTTTGAGATAGAGCTCGAAGCTCGCCTTGCTGCATGCATACGGGCTCAAGGGTCGTGCCGGAGACTCCTCTCCGGCCGCAACGCCATCGGCAACCTCTCCGTAGAGGGCGCCTCCCGTGCTTGCGAAGATCAAGCGGCTGCCGGTCTCACGGGCCACCTCGGCTACGTTGAGCGAGCCAAGCACGTTTACCTCGGCGTCGTAGCCCGGCTCCCGAACGCTAATGGCGACGCTGGCCTGTGCGGCGTGGTGACTGATGGCGTCGGGTCGGAAGTGGAGCGCCAGCTCGCGGAATACGTCTCGATGGCGAATGTCGACGGGATGGAAATCCGCACCCGTCGGGAGGTTTTCCGTGCGACCGGTGCTCAGATCGTCTACCACGAGCACGTCGTGACCCGCTTCGATGGCCGCTTCGGCCACGTGACTTGCGATGAAGCCCGCACCCCCGGTGACCAGCACTCTCACAGCGTCCCCAGCGGTTTCGAGTCCTGAAGAGGTGGCGGGCCTGCGGCGGCAGCAGACGGCTCGCTGTCCGCAGCCTTGACCTGGAGCTCGGGAACGAGACGCTCCAACGCTCTTCGGAGCGAAGCCGGATCGGAATTGCGAAGACCCCCCACGGCGTCGAGCTTCTCGCGGAGGTCCTGGAGGCTCGGGCAATCGTAGGTTCCAACGAAGATCTTTGGATGCGCCGTTCGTTGGATCCCCTCGCTTGCGGTTGAAAGCTCTTCGAAGAGCTTCTCTCCGGGCCGAATCCCCGTGAACCGGACCTCGATGTCCTTGTCGGGCTCGAAGCCGCTCAATCGGATCAGGTCATGCGCTAGATCTACGATGCGCACCGGCTGCCCCATGTCGAGGATGAAGATCTCGCCGCCTTTGCTCAACGCGGCCGCCTGGGTCACCAACTGGACCGCCTCGGGGATCGTCATGAAGTATCGGGTCATGTCCGGATGGGTCACCGTGATCGGCCCGCCATCTCGAATCTGCTTTCGAAAGATGGGGATCACGCTTCCAGCTGAGCCTAGAACGTTGCCAAATCGAACTGTCGCGAAGTGGGTTGCGCTGTTGCTCGAGAGGGCCTGGATGTAGCGCTCGGCGGCTCGCTTGGTCGCGCCCATGATCGACGTCGGATTCACGGCCTTGTCGGTGGAGATCATGACGAACTTCTCGACAGCGAGACTGTCCGCGAGGTCTGCGACGATCCTCGTGCCGAGCAAGTTGTTCTTCACGGCCTCGGCGGGGTTCCACTCCATCATGGGAACGTGCTTGTGGGCAGCGGCATGAAAGACGATCAACGGCCGATGGTCGCGAAAGACCTGCGTGATCCGCGGAATATCGGTGATGTCCGCGATGACCGGGGTGAGCTCGAGGCTGGGGAACCGCGTGTGCAGCTCGGAGTGGATCTCGAAGAGATTGTTCTCACATCGCTCGACCAAGATCAGATGGGACGGCCGATACACCGCCACCTGACGGCACAGCTCGGCGCCGATGCTCCCCCCGGCCCCAGTCACCATCACCGGTTGAGATCGAATGACATCGGCCACCGATTCGGTGTCGAGTCGGACTTGCTCGCGTCGGAGCAAGTCCTCGATCGCCACGTCCCGGATTCGAGAGAGATTCACTCGGCCGCCCACGATCTGATACGTGCCGGGCACGATCTTCACCGCAAGCCCCGCATCTTTGCATTTCTCCGTGATGCCCCGAATCGCCGTGCCCGGCGCATTGGAAATCGTGATGAGCGCCTGTTTCACCTCGTGCTTCCGTGAAAGCCGACCGAGGTCGTCGGTCTTGCCCATCACCTTGATTCCGTGAATCAGCGCTCCCTGCTTCACCGGATCGTCATCGACGAAGCCGACAGGCTTGATGCCGAGGTCGGGCCGTCTTGCGATCTCTTGCGCGACCAGCACCCCGCCCTGACCGGCGCCTACCAAAAAGGTTGGCAGGCGAGTCTCCTGACTCTGCGTATGTTTCTGTGACGCGATTCGCTCGCCTAGCATTCGGCGAAGCGCCCGCACACCGGTGAGGCCGATGAACGCCAAAACGAAGTCACCGAGCAACACTCCAAGCGGCACGATGCCATACCGCGCCGCGGGGAAGTCTTGGGCAAGGCTCGGGCTCAAGAGACGCAGAAGTACGAGGAGTGCCGAAGCCGAGGCAATCGCGACGAAAATGCGCACGGCGTCCCGGAGGCTGATGTACCGCCAAGAGAAACGCGTGATGCCAAACGCAGACAGAAAGGTGTACTGCAACAACACGACGTAGGGCATCACGATGAGCAACGGGCGGAGCGCCGTCCACGGGACGTTCCAGTCGAACCGCACCATCGTCGCCAACAAGAAGGCGAGCATCAAAACGCCGACGTCGATCACGAACTGGGATGTGCGCCAGAGGAACCAACTCATGAGGTCACCCCTTGTAGGACGGCATGCCGGTACCAATGAAAGAACTTCCGCACACCGTCGGCAACCCCGGTTTTGGGGTCGTAGCCGAGCAGCTCCCTGGCTTTGGTGATGTCAGCGTAGGTGTATTCGATGTCGGCCGGCGGCATCGGAGTGTCGATCAGGCTTGCAGATCGGCCAGCCTGCGCTTCGATCAATCGTACGAAGTCGGCGAGCAGGGTGGGTTCGCCACGCCCGAGATTGATGATTTCGTACCCCAGCGGTCGGTCTGCCGCTGCGACGATTCCCTGGACGATGTCATCCACGTAAGTCCAATCGCGATGCATCTTTCCGCTGTTGTACAGAGGGACCTCGCTCCCGCGAAAAATGTTGTCGAGGACCTTGTAAGCCATCATGTCGGGACGACCACGGGGCCCGTACACGGTGAAAAAACGAAGGGCGGTGAAGTCCTGTCCAAACAAATGAAAATACGAGTAACCGAGGAGCTCCGCGGCCCGCTTGCTGGCGGGATAGGGCGCCAGAGGACGGTCGGCATGGTCGGTCTCGACGAAAGGGATCACCTCGGTCGCTCCATAGGCCGAGGACGTCGATGCGAAGATGAACAGGGGCTGCCCGTGGCGTCGGCTGCTTTGTAGGAGGTTCAACGTTCCCCCTAGATTCACATCCAGGTAGAGCTTCGGGTCCTCGATCGAGGCGCGCACCCCTGCCATCGCGGCGAGATGAACCACGGCGTCGAAGCGATGCTTGGCGTAGAGGGCGTCGATCCCCTCTGCGTCTCGGATGTCGAGCTCATGGAAGATCAGCGCGTCGGGGTCCGGAGCATCGGCGCGAACCTCGCGCAAGTTCGCGCGTTTGCGCGCGGGATCATAGTAATCGTTGAGATTATCGACCCCGACCACGACGTCGCCGCGCTTGAGAAGGGCCGCAGCCGTGTTGCTTCCAATAAACCCAGCAGCCCCGGTCAACAGGATGGTCTTCATGTCCCCACTCGTGTGGATGTAGTATCAGACTTCACAGCCCCACAATGCTTGGTGCGAATCTCCGCGGAGTTTAGGATGCCGTAGTGCAGGCCATGCTTCTAGCAGCTGGGCTTGGAACGCGCCTCAAGCCTCTGACCGACCTTCTCCCCAAACCGGTGGTTCCGGTGGCAAATCGTCCACTTGGGGCGTTTGCCATGGACCACCTCGCACGGGCGGGAGTCCGGTCGATCGTCGCCAATACGCATCCCCGTCCGGAGCTCGTCGAGCGAATCCTCGAGAGCCACTGCCCGGCTGGGCTCAACCTCGTGTTCTCGCGAGAGACGACCCTCTTGGGGACCGGAGGGGGGCTCCGAAACGCCCGTCCACGCTTCGAGGACCCCGCCGCACCGGTGATCGTGATCAATGGCGACATGCTCTTCGCCCCAGACCTCTCCGAAGCCTATCGACTCCATCTAGAAAAGGGGGCTGTTGCAACGATGATACTTCGCCGGACACCCGATCCCTCACAGTTCGGGGCGATCGGAATCGACAGCGACGGCTGGGTGAGGACGCTTCTTGGAGCCCCGAGCCGCGAGGATGTGACGGAGGAGCTGATGTTTACGGGAGCTCACATTCTGGCTCCAGAGGCGTTCGATGCCATGCCCGAAACCGGATGCGTGATTCGGTCGGCCTACCGAGGTTGGGTGGACTCCGGCGCGCCCGTATTAGGGCTCATCGACGAGTCCCCCTGGGCGGATCTCGGAACCGTGTCGGACTATCACCGTGTAAACCTAGAGCTGGCTTCAGGTTTGCGTCGCTGGCCGGGCGTGCTCCCGGTCGCCGGAAGCTTGCTCGCACCAGACCAAGTCGGCGCCTCCCACCGCGCCTCGATCCGGAATTCGGTCGTGGGAAGTGGAGTACGGTTCGCAGACAGCGCCTCGATCGACCAGTGCGTCGTCTGGCCCGACTCGGTCATCACACGTTCCGCGAGCCAGGCGGTCATCACACCGAAACATCGAATCGAGCTCAGCTGACCCGCCCTGCAGTTCATTCACGAGCGACTTGCGGCACCGAAACCCGAACCCGGACAAGCGGCTTGATGCGAATCAGACCGAACAGAGCGCGGAAAGGCTTGATCCCGTAGTCCCTTTGATCGATCAAGACCTCCGTGGTCCATCGCCCGCCGTCAGAACGAATGTCCGCGCCGATTGCCCCGACCTGTCCGTGCAAGTTCAACGAGCCCTGAACGCGAAATCCGCCATCGACCTCTTCCACCTCGGACGAAGCAAAGCTCACTTCGGGAAACTGTTGCGCATGAAGAACATCTTCCGCGATATGGTTGTGAATTTTCTCTATGTCACGCTCTGACAGTTCTTCTGGCTGGCCATCGAGCTTCGCACTGATAACACGTGGGCTGTTCGCCCTGAATGTCGCCTCGATCTGATGAGACGTATCGTCCACCCGGATTTCAAACTGCTCGACGCGGATCTCGAGATCATGGGCCGCCCGAGATAGCAGTCCCTCCCGAAACGCAAATACGAGGCATTCCCCCGTCGACGCGTCATACCTGACCATGATCGGCTTCTAGTCCAGGATAGCGATCGCGGCCAGCATTGCCGCCGTATCGCGATGCGTGGAAAGTATCAAAAACACGGAAGCCGCGAGGCTAGGAACCGACGAGCTTCATGAGCTCGCCCACGGAGTGGTCTTTCTCGATGGGATGGCGCATCGGCAGGCGCTCGTTGACCGCGTAGTGGGTCCGGCGCCCCTTTCGGGTGCGAGAAATCGCGCCGGCTTCCTCGAGCTCACCCTTGGGCTAGTCCGACGACGCTCGGCCTGGTATCGATGCGATATGGAGCTCTTTCACCTCGTAGTACTCGTGGCGGCGGGGCTGTGCGCCTTAGTCGCAGGCTTCTTGTTCGCGTTTGCTGTCGTTGCGATGCCCGGGTTGGAAAACCTCAGCGACCGCGAGTTCATCCGTGCCTTTCAGGTCATGGATCGCGTGATTCAGGACCGGCAACCCTTGTTCATGCTGGTTTGGCTTGGTTCCGTCGTTGCACTCCTCTTGGCGCTCGCGATGGGTTTCCAGCAGCAAGATGGCCTCACACGTGGGCTGCTCGTCGCAGCCGCCGCAGTCTACCTTTTCGGTGTGCAGCTGACGACGGCACGAGTCAACATCCCGCTCAATAACGAGATCCAAAGCATAGAGGTAGCTGCCACCGGCGCGGTCGAGCAAAAGCAAGCTCGAGAGCACTTTGAGGCGCGCTGGAATCGCTCGAACCGAATCCGAACGGCATTTGCGGTTGTGACGATGCTTTTGCTGCTGGTCGTGTTGATGAGACTTCCGGCCACGTGAGCCCGAATCCCGACCCCGCATAGACTTGGCCCCGGGGGGCTGCCCCCGAGTGACCACGTGCCCGCCATGCGCGGCACGCGTGCGGCGTTCACTCCCCGAGGATGGTGATCGCTATGGTCCGTCGTCGACGCGGGCCGTCAAACTCGCAGAAGAAGACGTTCTGCCACGTCGAGAGATCGAGCTGGCCTTCGCGAATCGGGATCGTTTCGCTCGGCCCGACGATACCCGCTTGAATATGTGAGGCTCCGTTGCCATCGATCCGATCGTGAAGCCAGACCCCTTTGGGAACGAGTTTGTCGAGGCAGTTGACGACATCGCGGCCGATGTTGGGGTCTGCGTTCTCCTGGACCATCAGCGCTGCCGTCGCGCCGTGGGCGTACATCGCGCAGACCCCCTCGCGAACGCCGGATAGCTGCACGAGCTGCTGCGCCTCGACCGTCACGTCGACGAGCTCACGCTCGCGGCGCGTCGAAAGCGTAATCGTGTCACTGAAGAGCTTCATCGTTCGATGTTCTAGCCTCGCAGAGACTAGTGCCAATTCGGCTGGCCGGTGGTCGCGAGCACGGCGTTCCAGATGTCGCTATCGAGTCGGAGGCGCCTCTTCTTCTTAATGGCGGTGGAGATGGGTACGTGAACGATTTCTTGGTTCCAGTACCCCATCATCGTATTGGTCTTTCCGGCCATGGCTGCGTGGACTGCCCCGCGCGCCATGCGGTCGGTCAGGACCCGATCCCATGCGTTGGCTGGGACACTGCGGATCGCGTAGCTCGGATCGATGTACTTGAGGTTCAGTTCCAGGTTGCGTTCCTTGAAGTGAGCCGCAATGCGCTCCTTGAGGAAGATACCAATATCCTCGAAGCGGCGGTTTCCGGAAGCGTCCAGTCGAACCTCGGTCGGCGCGAAAAGATGTTGGCCGGCACCTTCCGCGACGACCACCAACGCATGTTTTCTTGCCAAGATTCGTTGCTCGAGCGCATCGAGAAATCCGCCCTCGCCGTCGAGCGGAAACGGGACCTCGGGCACGAGGACGAAGTTGGACTCCTGGCTTGCGAGTGCGGCGCCCACGGCGATGAAGCCTGCCTCGCGGCCCATGAGTTTGACTAGGCCCACGCCGTTGCGGGCGCCGACGGCCTCCACGTGCGCGCCACGCAAGACCTCGCTCGCCTCCTCGAGAGCGGTGAGGAAACCGAAGCTGAGGTCCACGAACCGAACATCGTTGTCGATCGTCTTTGGAATGCCAATGATCGACCTCGGATGGCCTCGCTTTGCGAGCTCGTCGGCGATCGCGTGCGCGCCGCGCTGCGTGCCATCCCCACCAATGCAGAACAGGATGTCGATTCCTTGCGACTCCATGAAGTCGACCATGCGTGCGGGCTCTTGCGCACCTCGAGAGCTTCCAAGCACCGTGCCGCCAAGGTAGTTGATGTTGCGGACGAAGTCCGGGGTGATGGGCTCTGGGGGAAGGTCTGACTCTGGATTGAGTCCGGAATAGCCGTTGCGTATCCCCAACACACGCTCGACCCCATAGTTGTGCTTGAGCTCGAGGAACCCCGAGCGGATCACATTGTTGAGTCCCGGGGAAAGCCCGCCGCAAGTGACAAACGCCGCTGTTGTTCGTGGCGGATCGAAAAAGAGCCGGCGACGCGCGCCCGCGCATTCGAGTGAGAGCTCACTCGCCTTCGATGGTTGGGCGGTGGTGTGACGCAAAAGGCGGACGCGAGTCGATTCATCCTCAAAGCGCCGCCCCTTCACGTGCAGCGGTGATTCGAAACGGCAGGGGCCGAGGGTAGGAACTTCCAATTCGCGCGCGGTCGGCATCGACCCGCGAATGATAGGGGATCCGGGCGTGTTTGGTAAGACTACGAAGTTGGTTGCAAGCCGATGGAGATGCCTCCGGATCATCCAACACATGCCGAGCAAGCCACCCGATGTGGGGTGGGATCACTCATCCCGTGAGCGCGAAAAACGGAACATTTCCGCGCGCTACGGCACAGTCGTAGGAATCATGAAACCGCGGAAAACCCAAGGTAAAGTGGGTGGATTGGTCTCCGGAGGCAGAAGTCGTGGAGGCACCGAGATCTCCTGATTTGTCAATTCAGCTGAGCCCCATCACCTTGGCCAGCACGACCGTGATGTTGTCGGGCCCACCGTTGTTGTTCGCTTCTTCGATCAATCGGTTTGCGGCTGTTTGCAGATCCGGTTGCGAATGGACGATCCGGTGGATGTCCTCGTCGGTGACCGGGCCACACAGACCATCGCTGCAGAGCACGTAGATGTCGCCGATTTCGGGGCGGTCGAGCACAGTGTCGACCTTGACGGTGGACTTCATCCCGAGGGCTCGAACAATGACGTTCTTGAGCGGAAAGCTCTCGATCTCCTCTTCGGAGAGGCGCTTCATCTTGATGTAGTCGTTGAGTAACGAATGGTCGCTCGTGAGCTGCTCCAGCTTCCCTTCGCGGATACGATAGACGCGGCTGTCGCCCACGTGCGCGATGAGCACGCCGTCCTCGACGACCAGAATGCCGGCGACGGTGGTCCCCATACTATGCATCTGGGGATCCTTCTGGGCGGCTTCGTAGATGCGCAAATTGGCGAGCTTGATGCCGGTGATGAGGCGATTCTCTTCATACCCTCGTGCCTTATCCATCTTGTAGGGCCAAGTCGCTTCAGGGTCTGCGCTGGTCGCGCGGAAGAACTCGCGTAGGGTCTCGATCGCCATGCGACTTGCAACCTCACCAGAGGCATGGCCACCCATGCCGTCGGCCACGACGTAGAGATTGTCCTCATCGGCGAGCATGAAGCTGTCCTCGTTGTGAGTTCGCTTCATCCCGATGTGCGTGTCCCCAATGGCGAGAACTCGTGCCCGTGACATACCCCAAAAACCCTCGTGCGATCCGAGTTTAACGACCCCACCGCGGCCAAGTCAACGAAACCGGCCTATACTCGCCCCAACGTGGCTAACGGACCCGACGAAGAGCTCGCATCGCTGGTAGCCAGCGCGCAGGAGCTCTTGCGCTGGGAAGACGCGCTTGGGGGCAGTGGATTCCCCGCCGTCGAGCTTCGCCGAGCTACGTCAGCGTTGGAGCCCGAGGCAGATACTGGAGCCCCGGCCATCGTGCCGGATTCCCACACACGGCTACAAACCCTCGCCTCAGAGGCGGCTGAGTGCACTCGTTGTGAGCTTCATCGAAGTCGGACCAAGAGCGTGTTCGCGCGCGGCACACCCGACACCAATCTGGTGTTCGTAGGAGAGGGCCCAGGCTTTCACGAGGATCAGCAGGGCTTGCCCTTCGTCGGCCGCGCAGGACAGCTTCTCGATCGAATGATCGCCGCGATGGGATACGACCGAGAAGGCGTCTACATCTGCAACGTCGTCAAGTGCCGTCCTCCCGAGAACCGAACTCCGCTCCCAACGGAGGCCGTCGCATGCGCTCACTTCCTGGTGCCGCAGCTGGAGGCCGTATCGCCGAAAGTGATCGTCGCGCTTGGTCGGTGCGCCGCCGAAAACCTTCGGTGCGTCCCGCCGTCTGGGAAATGGAGGGGAATCTGGGGCGAATGGCGCGGCATCCCGGTGATGCCGACGTACCACCCGGCTTTTCTGTTGCGGAGCCCGCAGTTCAAAAAGCCTGTCTGGGAAGACCTTCAAGAAGTCCTTCGAAAGCTCAACCGGCAAGTTTGAGGGACCGTTTCTTTTATTTGCGGCGGCAGCTCCCGAACGGCTCGAACTCTTGCTGTTCCGAGTCGCCCGTGGTCTGCGCTTCCTCGCTCATGTCGGGGCCGACCGTCAGCATCACGGGAGGCCGGGGGTTGACGTCCGTCCAGACCGTGCACTGAAGCCAGTACTCACAGTTGTTCTTGACGATGACGATATGCGCCCAGCCGCTCCCGAGGTTTCGGGACTTGCCCGAGATCTCGTAGCAACCGCCCGCGCTCACCTCGTTCGGACCGATTTCCGATAGGGGGGAGAACAACGCCAGACCGATCGCAAGCGCGCATAGCACCGCACTGATTGCCTTCATCGTCGGCACACCGTACCAGGAGACGTGACCACGCGACAAGAGGCTTGGTCTTTCGGAGACTCAGGCACCAGCTTGACGGATGGCCAAATGGCACTAGGATAATGCCAAATGGCAGCAGCAGGCACCGCAGATCTATATCACGAAACGTATCGGCTTCTCGGCGGCATGAAGACGCTCAAGACCCGGCGGCGCACGCCAGACGCCTGGGTGTCGCTGATCCGCAGGGGCTTTCAGCCGAGCACACTCACCGCGATCGCCGACAACACCGGGGTTCCGCTGAAATCCTTGCTGGAGCTCATCTCGCTCCCCGAGCGTACGTGGGCCCGAAAGGCCAGAAAGGACGAAGCGCTATCGCTCCCTCAGTCCGACCGGCTCTATCGCATCGCGCGGGCGGTAGCGCGAGCGACGGAAGTGTTCGAGAGCCGTGAGACCGCGGTGGACTGGTTGCGCACACCGAATCGCGCGCTTTCCGGCGCTGCGCCATTCGCGATCTTGGACACCGAGGTCGGCGAAGAGCAGGTGCGCACTTTGCTCGGGCGAATCGAGTACGGGGTGTACACCTAGTGCGGGTCTACCGACTGTCTGCACCAAAGCACGTCAAGTCGTCGTTGAATGGGGAAGGCGCCCGCCTGTTTGGTGGGCGGTGGAATCCTCCAGGCCTGGCCGTGGTCTACACCTCGGAGCACCTTTCGCTGGCAGTGCTCGAGAACCTCGTCCACCTCGAACCTGCACAACTACGGCCCGATCGACTGGCGCTCACCATTGACGTGCCGGATCGCGACGTCGAAATCCTTCCCCCCTCCGAGCTCCCCAAGAACTGGCGTGCCGCCCGCTCCCAACGGTTGCTCCAAGACCTGGGAAAGGCATGGATCCTTGAGGGACGTTCGCTGGCGATGAAGGTGCCGTCGGCGGTGATTCCGCAGGAGCACAACATTCTGCTCAACCCCAACCATCCCAAGCACGAGAGGCTCTCGATCGAGTCGAGGGAGCCGTTTTCCTTCGACCCACGGTTGTTCCGGTTCCCGACCTGACGGTTTCGGGCGAAAACCGCGCGCGAGGTTTATCCTTGAAGAAGCCCGTGAACCGCAAAACCACGCCGAACTGGACCGCCCTCGAGCACTTCCTCCGCGAAGGCATCGCCAGCACGGAGTGCGGAGACCCTCGAGAAGAGCTCGGGTGCGCGGCGGATGCAGACGACCGCGAGGTGGCGCGCGAGCTGGTGCGCGCCACCGCCACGAACGACATCGAGGAGATCGGGACTGAAAGCCTCCACCCCGAGGCGGCGCGACACCCATCGGTCCGGCCGCCGCCTGAAGGCGCCGCCGATCCGTCCTTTCTCGGGCGGCTGTCGGCAACCGGTACGGGAGATATCTCGGTCGATCAGATCGACGACGTCCCCACGATTCTGGCGGTGCTTCGCGCGGGCTCCCGCAAACAGCGGCGCGCGGCTCTCAAACGACTGGGTGAGCGTCTCCGCGACCGACGTGGCGTACCGAATGATGCTCTTCGAGCGGCGACTCAAACGATCACCGAGCTTCGGGACGTGGAAATCGGGTACGAGCTGGCTCGATTGCGCACCGAGCTTCCAGGTGCACCCGGTCGCAAAGCACGCAGCGAACACGAGCGTTGGAAGCGACTCGCCGCCGAGATCAAGGAAGCGGTTCGAAGCTTCTGGGATGGGCTGTTGGATGTCGAGCCCATTCACGTGCTCCCAGGGGACGATCGAGCGCTCCTGTTGATGCGCACGCCCGAGCTACCTGCAATGGTGATGCATCACATCAACGCGATCATCGAAGGAAACGACGGATGCGTTCCTCGAGAGTCTCGGGTCGGGCTCTTGGCGTCGTTCCGTAATGCGACCGATCGACGCCTGGTTCCTACTCTCGTAGCCGTGATCGAGTCCGCGCGGGGCGAGCTCCTGGCCGAGGCGGCCCGCGTCCTCGGCGGCATCGACGATCCACGGGCGCACCCTGCGCTCGTCGAGCGGTTCGAACGAAGCATCGTCAGTGAAGAGCGGGTAGCCCTAGCAGGCGCCCTCGGGATGCATGGAGACTGTCGCGGTCTTCCAGAAGTACGGAGCCTTCTTCAAGAGGACCAACCCGCTTCGATCCTACACGCCCTCGAAGCCATGGAGAGCTTGGGGTCGTCCGAGAACAGCGAGCTGGTCGTTCGATTTCTCGATCATTCGGATATCGGGATCGCCGTTCAAGCCGCCCGCACGTTGACTCGCATCAGTGACGGGCGCGTGCTCGATGAGCTCGGCGAACGCTACAACACCACCTCGGTGCCTGCGCTGCGGGCCGCGATCGAAGACGCGCTCTCTGCGATCGCGGCACGTATGGAGCTTCGCGGTGAGGAAGTGGCGGAGATCGATTGGTCGGAAGTCGGTAACAAGCCAGCACCCCGCCAGGGCTCCCGCGACAGTTTGCCCACGATCGTGCTCGGCTGGCGCGACTATTTCATGGGGCGCCTGTGGCTTCTGCTCGGACGCATCAACTGGGCCGTCGCGCGGTTCGAATCCGCAGCGAGACGGCGTGCGGGATGGGTGGTCCCGCTGATCGGAATCGGAATGGCTTTTGCGCGCGGAAAACAGTACGCGCTGGCCTTGCCGGCTTTCCGCCGCGCGATCGAGCTCGATCGGCCGCGCATCGAGCGCAATCCCATTCTCGTGCGAGCGATGGCGAAGTCCTTCCTTCACCGAGCCGAGCAGGTGGAGCGAGAAGGCCGGGACGATATCGCGAGAGGCCTCGTCGGCGAGGTGCTGACCCTCGATCTTCGACGGGCGCCTGGCACGGTTCGCTTCGAGCTCAAACGCAAGCACGATGTCCTGGGCAAAGAGGAGCATGACGATGTCCACTCGGCTGCGTGAAGCCGCGATTCGTCATCTTCGGGCGCACGGTGCGGTCTCGCCGGAAGGATTGGTGCGCCGTCTGACGATGGACGTCGAGGTGGACACCCAGATCGAGATGGTGACCCTGAGCCTTCGCAACGGCGAGCTCCAGTGCGTGTCGAGCGACGGACAGAACGATGGTCGCCATGTTATCGCTGCGCTCGAGTTCGTCGCCGGGTTCGAACAGCGCGACGACTCCCTTCTACCGGGGGTCGAGACAGTCACCGGTCGACGGTCGCTCGAGCCTCCCCAACAAAGCGAGCTCGCGGACGCCTTAGACGAGCTCCTCATCGCAGTGACCAGGATCGGGATCGACAAAGCCCGTTATGCGCCCTCGGTCGATGCCGCATTGGAGCGCGTCATCGAGGTGGCCCCGGAACCAACACCCCCGGGCCTCGGACGGTTCATCGGACGACTTCGGCAAGAGGTGCTTTCAGGCAAACCCCGCCGTGCTGCCCGAATTCTAGAGGGAGCTGCAAGGCTTGCGGACGCCCTCAAGGTCGAGTCTCGAACCGAGGCATCGGAGGAGCGCATCCGCGCGTGGCTTGGCCCGCGACCCGGATCCGTGCCCGAGCTCGAGCTCCTCTACGACCGAACGATGGTCGAAGTTGCACGCGAGTGGCTTGCCGGCACCACGCGGGCGAGTGTCGAACGACGATACCTAGTCGACTTGACGGCGGGCGCGATCTATCGGGAGGATCGACCCAGCCAGGCCACGGCTTCGCTTGGGCCGTGTCCGCGGCAGATACACGTCGGGTTGGCCGAAGTCGAGCCCGGTCCGGCGCCGCAGCGCATCCGTGTTCTGCAGTACGAAGTTCGCCCAGAGGTTCCCGCGGAAAGCTGGGAGCGGCTCCACCAAATCGCGAGGCGAAGCTTCGCGCAACTCATGGAAACCTACCGCCGCGCCGTGCAGGTCTACCCCACGCTTGCCGAACCGTTCGCCCTGATCGCCCCGTATCGCATCGAGCACGACGACGGCTTCATCGCGCTCGACTCGGAAGGCCACCGGCTCGCGTTGGAACGCACCGAGCGGAGGGGTAGTGTGCTCGCGTTCTACGATCTGCTGAACGAGGGCATCGAACCTGCTTGGTTTGCCGGCCGTCTAACCGACGTTGGGAGCACGCTCTGCATTTCCCCGTTCGCCTTCGCGACCCGGAATCACGATTACACGCGTTTGTAGTGTCCAAGTCAGGCTAACGGAGCCCCAGCGCTTGCATAGGGGGGTCACGGAGCCAAGATCCGACGATGTCATCCGGCGCTGCATTCAAGACCACTCGGCTCGGCTCCCTCAGGTCGCGTCACCTGCCGCTCGCGTCGTCGGAGTATCAGCTTGCCGAGCTCAACCGGCTGCCGATCACCAGGACTTTCCGCGAGGCACTCACCCCCGAAGGCCTTTGGCCGCTGCGGCCCGCGTCGATCGAGATCCTTCAGATCAACGTCGGCAAGCTCTGCAACCAGACGTGCCGGCATTGCCACGTCGACGCGGGCCCCGATCGCACCGAAGTGATGTCGCGCGAGACTGCCGAGCAATGTGTCGCTGCGCTTCGGCGTTTCGCCATTCCGGTGGTCGACATCACAGGTGGCGCCCCCGAGCTCAACCCCAGCTTTCGATGGCTCGTCGAACAATGCGCCTCCCTCGGCCGGCACGTCATGGACCGGTGCAACCTCACTATTCTAGAAACCGGCGCCCATCGAGACTTGCCAGAGTTCTTCGCTGAGCACGGGGTCGAGCTAATCTGCTCCCTCCCGCACTATCAACCGAACTGCACCGACACCCAGCGAGGCGACGGCGTCTTCGAAAAGAGCATCCGAGCTCTACGTCGTTTGAACGCTCTAGGCTACGGGGTCGGTCGGTCGGGGCTTCGTCTGGTGCTGGTTACGAATCCCGTGGGTGCAGTCCTCCCGCCAGCGCAGCCATGCCTCGAGGTCGAGTGGAAGCGGGAGCTCAAGGAGCGCTACGACATCTCGTTCGATGCCCTCTACACCATCACTAACATGCCGATCAGCCGCCACCTCGAGTGGCTACTAAAGACCGGCAATCTCGAGGGTTACATGCGAAAACTCGTCGAATCGTTCAATCCGCAGGCGGCGCACGGGGTCATGTGTAGGAGCACGATCTCGGTCGGCTGGGACGGCCGCCTTTTCGACTGCGACTTCAATCAAATGCTCGACGTACCGGTCGCCGACGGAGCACCGCGCCATATCCGCGACTTCGACCTGGAGGCCCTCGAGGCCCGTACGATCGTGACCGACCGCCACTGCTTTGGCTGCACGGCAGGCGCCGGTTCGAGCTGCGGCGGCACAACTGCGAGCTAGGCGGCGTTACTCCGACGGCGGCTCGGGAAACCCGATCGGAAAGCAGATCTGATCTGCAGGCAGATTGGGGTCGACGAAATCGTCTTCTGGCAGATCAGGGGTGCCGTTGTCGTTGACGGTGCCGCCCTCGCACTCGATCGCGAGGACGTCCGGGTCGACGGCGAATCGGATGCCGGTCCTGATCGGCAACCCGATATCAGGGTCGGAGGCGTCGCCCGCCATATCGAAGCAGACTTGACCTGACTGGAAGGCCGCATAGATCGCCCCCTGGATCGTCTCGAAGCCCAAGACCAGTTCGCCCGTAACGACGTCGGGGCAGATCACCGGCACGCATCCAGCCCGGCATGCACACTCGCACTGACCGGCCGGGCTACATGCCTGCCCGAACGCCGATAGCGGACAGTCGTCGCTGGTTTCGCAAATCTGACCACCCGAATCGCCGACGTTTGGGGCCTGCGGAATCTGTACTGTCTGCGGGAGCGGGAACAAGGTCGTATTCTTGAGCCTGCCCGAGGCCACGCGCGTGGCGGCGATCTCCGCGCGCGCAGCGGTCACCTCGATGCTGGGCAACGGGGTTGGGAAGCTCGCGATCACCGCGCTTTGCAGAAGGGCCTGGGGGATCATGAGCGAGGAGTCGAGGGTCGCGCTGAATTGCTCGGCCGGCATGATGTCGGTCGGGTCAACGGTCAGATCCGTCGACGAGTCGAACAGTTTCGAAGAAAGCGAGCTGCCGCACGCCATCGGAATGGCTTTCCGGATCGGAGCCCACGGGCTCGAGCAAACGCCTGATCGGCATACGCCGGTGCTACATGGAGTGCCGTCGAGGAGAGGGTCCGGAGGCTGACAGGCGTTGTCGATACAGCGTGGCGCCTCGAGGCACTCTCCGGGAAAGAAATCGTTGCACTGCTCGTCGGCGTTGCAACCTCTGCAGAAACCCTGCCCATCGCAGACGAAGCTCCCGTTTGGACCGCAGGGGGTGTTCTCAGGCGCTGCAGCCGCCCCGACGCACTCACCCGACAGGGGCTCGCACATCCCGTCCGTCATGCATTCGTTGTCGTCCCGACAGCCGGACTCGACGCAGCTCACCCCTGCGTCGGGCGTCCCCCCCATGCCCGCCATCCCTGCGCTTCCACCGGAACCTGCGTTGTTTCCAGCGCTGTCGGCACAGCTGGCGAGCACGAAGATCCCAACCAGAAAAGCGAGAACGAGCCTCCAAAGACGCGTGACCATCGCGGGAGAATAGCCCAGAATGCGCGTGACGAAATGATCGATTCCAGGAGCTCCACCGCCTTCGTCGACTCGGAGCACCCCCGCGTCCAAACATTCGCTGCGAAGAGCGCCAAGGGCGCCGACAGCGACCGAGACCGCGCCATCAAGCTCTACTACGCCGTACGAGACGGGATCCGGTACGACCCGTACAACCTCGACTTGACCCAACGGGGTCTATCCGCGAGCCGAACCCTAGAGCTCGGTCGTGCGTGGTGCGTCCCAAAGGCGGTGCTGTTGGCAGCGTGCTGTCGCGCGCTCGGGATCCCTGCCAAGGTCGGGTTTGCCGACGTGAAGAACCACTTGTCGACGAAACGGCTCCGCGAGCGGATGGGGACCGACGTCTTTTATTGGCACGGCTACTCAGCGATCCAACTCGACGGAGCCTGGGTCAAGGCGACTCCTGCGTTCAACATCGAGCTCTGCGACCGCTTTCGCATCAAGCCACTCGAGTTCGACGGCCTCACGGATTCGATCTACCACCCGTGCGATCTCGAAGGTCGAAAACACATGGAGTACTTGAAATTCCGAGGCGAGTTCGACGACGTCCCACTCGAGGCGATGCTTGCGACCTACACCGCGAGGTATCGGCGAGCCACATACGATTCCACGGGCGCGGACTTCGATCGAGACGTCGAGCTCGAGACTGAGGGCCACTAGCTACGCATCACCGAGATCGACCTCGACCGGCAAGTGGTGGTCTCCGAGGTGGATGACCGCGTCTGCCCTGCCGGGCATCTCCTCCCAGATGAAGCGTGTCAGCCGCTCAAAGTGCATGACGAAGCGCCGCACAGCGGTGGGCGTCATCACCTCGGGGCCTCCCGCAGCTCGAAGCCGAGCTTCCTGCTCTTCACGCCATGCATACACGCGGTCAAAGTCGCGCGGCCTCAACAAGATCAGCAAGTCGAGCTCGGCGAAGAGTGTCTGGTAGGCGCCTGCAAGCTGCCGGTTCACGTACCACCGCCAATTGCCGTTTGAATCCTCGAGCCGTTCGAGACCGTTGACCGGCGCTTCTAGCTCATCGCCGCGCTGGGGTCGCGCGCCCACGCACCAACCCTCGAACAGAACGACGTCACACGGACCGTTCCAGATCGGCCATTTGAACTTGGGGTAGGGCTCGTCCGTGGCCTTATCGAAACGTGGTAAGGCGATGGTTTCGCCCGCCCGAAGGCTTCTTAGGACCTGAAGACCGAGCTCGACATCGTGCGTACCGGGAACACCGCGCGTCAGGAGCAGGGGATGGAAGGTTTCGGCGCGGTGCTGGCGTGCGGCCTTGCTGAGATAGAGGTCGTCGAGCGACAGGATCGCGACACGAAGCCCAAAGATCTGCTCGAGGAGCACTTTCGTGAGCCGAGCGAGTGCGGACTTGCCGGTCCCTTGCGCGCCGCTCAGCCCGACGACCACCGTCCGGTCGACGACGTGCTCGGCGATCCATCGGGCCATCGGTACGTAGAAGTCCGCCACCATGACGTCGGACGGCCGCGCGATCCCCTCGGCTTCGCACCACGCCTCGACCTGAGGACGAACATCGGGCACCTCGGCATGCACACTGCGAACGGAGGACAACGGCCAAAGCACGAGAGATCGGAACCACAAACCCCAAGAACCCGCAACCCGATTGACGCTGTACATTCAGAATGGCGCTGTCGCTGCCACTGGCACTGACACTGTGGCTGCACTACACCTCTTGCCGTGGCCGCCCCCAAGATCCGTATCCTCGTCGCCAAGCCCGGGCTCGATGGGCACGATCGCGGAGCGAAAGTCGTGGCCCGAGCGCTCCGTGATGCGGGCTTCGAGGTCGTCTACACGGGGCTTCATCAGACGCCCGAGATGATCGCGGTTGCCGCGGTGCAAGAAGACGTCGATGCCGTCGGCCTCTCGATCATGTCCGGCGCCCACAATACCCTCTTTCCGGCGGTTCTCGACGCGCTCGCGGAACGGGGTGGTGACGACATCATCTTGTTTGGCGGGGGGATCGTGCCCGAGGAAGACGCCGACGCGCTACGAGCGCGAGGGGTGGGAGCCATCTTCACCCCCGGCGCGCCACTCGAAGAGATCATCGAATGGGTGCGTGCGAACGTGACCCCCAGGTCTCTCGGGGCATGAAGCCGCTCCTACTCGGGCTCGCCACCATGGCGCTGATCGCCTGCACACGGGGTGGGCAGCCAGAGACACTGCACGAAGCCATGTCCCGCTTCCAGGTTCTCGGGAGCGAGTTCGGGGTCAGCATGGCAAAGGTGCACCTCGGCCCTTCGCAGACCTTCCGGTTCGAGGCGAGCCCCTGCCAGGAGGTCTTGGTATTCGTCGAGAAGGGCACCGCGCGCATGGGCCTCACGCGGCTCGAAACGGGGAGGGCGGCCCGCTTTCACGCTCCAACGCTGCTCCAAGGGATGTCCGATGGTGTTACCGTGATCTTCGCGGTGGCAGCGCTCTCGAAAGAGGCTCCGAACGATCAGGTCGACTGGGGAGCCGCACCGAAGGATCCGTCGTGCCCGGCGCGATCCCAACAGGCGATCCTTTCCGATCCCGAGCGAAGCGGACCTTTCGCCCATGCCGGGGGGCGCCTTTCGGTGATGATCTATCTCGACGGCGTTCGGAACGGACCGTCCGTTGCAAGCCTTGGAACGCTCACCGCCGATCCGACGCTTGGGGTGCCAGAACACATTCACGAAAGCTCGGCCGAAGTGCTTTGGATTCAAGACGGCTCGGGCACGATGCGGGTCGGCGACCAGACGCGCGCGATCCGCCCGGGCACATTCGTTCACGTGCCGCCACAAACCGTCCACGGCTTCATCCCAGACGGCACCCGCCCGCTTTTCGCATACCAGGTCTACGCGCCCTCAGGACCCGAGCAGCGTTTTCGCTAGCTCCAGCTGCCGCTCATGGTTGGGCGGGTGGAAGCCCGTGGCCAGGTACGATCAGCGTCTTCCTGTACGTGTCATAGTCGAACTGATCGCTGTGCTCTTCGTTGTGACAGGGCAGGCAGGTCGACTCGGGCGCGTCCGCAACCATGCCGATCTCGGGATTCTCAGTATGCGCGGCGCCGGGGCCGTGGCAGCTCTCGCAGCCTACATTGACCAACGCGCCATCCAAGTTGTGCGTCACGGTGGAGCCACCTGGCTGGTCATAGCCAGTCACGTGACAGCCAACGCAGTCGAGGTTGAACTCTTTGTTGCGAGTTTGCAGCGTGAGGTACGCGTGGCCGTGCGGATGCGACTGCCACCAGACGTAGGCGGGGTTATGGCATGTGCCGCAGGCCGCGCTTCCGACGTAGGCGATGTCGTCGGGACCGAGCGCGCGAGGAGCCAAGTCAGCGAATGCTTCACGATTGGCTTGATTGACCGCCTTATCGTGCTCCCTCATCAACCTGGTCACCTCTTCGTCCGTCGGGGCTTCCTTTGGCAGCTCTACCCACTTCGCGTCGAAGGCATTGCCCTGCGTTGACGGCGGAGGCCCGTTTAGCGCTTCGCGCTGGGTCTTGAGCTCTGCGAGCCGATCGGATTGCGCACGCAGGTCTGCCGGATCGACCTCCGATCTTTCCCACTCCGATATTTTTCCCGACAAGTCCGTGATCTGTGCATCGAGCTGACGAATTCGTTCCTTTCGCGACCAGTCACTCAGGTCCGTGAATGCTTCGTCGGTCTTGCGGTACACGTCGATGACGGTGAGCCCTTGGCCCTGCCGCCCGGCATGCAAGACCCACGCATCGCCCGCTCGGTGGGGCGGGACGGGCGCGTCTTGATCGAGCCCACCGTGCACGACGAAGTCGACACCGTCGATCGCTCCGATCCGATTGGCATCCCGCCGCGAGCCGTAGACCAGCGCAATCGTCAAGTCGGTCTTGGCCTGCGCAGTGCCAACCGCTGCCATCACGACGTCTCGCTCAGCACCCGGGCGCGCACCCACAACAGCAACGCGAAGCCCACCAGCCTTGATCCGCACGACTTCGGTATCGCCCTTCTTCATGGCCAGCCACGGAAACTCCGACGCGGTCTGCAAGCGGGCGATCTGTTCTCGTGGCTGCGCTCGGTCGCGCCGGCCGGGTAGCGCTACGTCGACCTCCAATCGATCGAGGATCTCGAGGAGCGTGCTGGCGTTCCGGTTCGCCTGGTCTACCCGCGTCGGCTCGAGGGCATCGGTATCGAAGAACAGGTCGCCGGCCATCAACACCACCAGCGGCACGGAGCTGCCGCGGAGGGCCCGGATCTGGGCGGCAAGCCGGTCGATGCCGCCGAGCGGGCGGCTCGTACAGCCACAAGGCTCGAGATAACCTTTGAGGTCCGTCACGACGGCCAGGCGCAGCGTGGGGCTAGGTTTCCCATCCGGAGCTTCCCTCGATTGGCCGCGACTGCAGCCGGCAGCCAAGCCGAGTGCCAGAACGACGAGCAAGCATCGCATTCTTGAGGTTCTAGCAACCGTGTGGCCAACCGCAAAAACAGGAGCGGCGCTCGCGGCTTGACGCAGGGGCATACGCTGACTAGCTTCCGGTCGCTTTTGGCGGGGCTTCCCGCCTTTTTACGAGGAGTCCATGGTCAAGGTTCGACTGAGACGTGCCGGCGCGAAGAAGCGTCCCTATTATCACATCGTGGTTACCGATAAAGAGAGCTCTCGAGACGGGCGGTTCATCGAGCAGATCGGCACTTACGACCCCAGCCGTCCGATCGCGGAGGCCAAGGTTGACTACCCGCGTCTCGACTATTGGGTCGGAGTTGGCGCGCAGGTGAGCGACCGTGTGCGCGACGTCGTCAAAGAGCACAAGAAGGCCGCACCGAGCGGCGAGGTTTCTTGAGCGAGGGTACCGTGGCAGGAGACCGACTGCAGGACCTGATCGCTTACATCGCCAGCTCACTGGTGGACGATCCGGACGCCGTCGAGGTGAACGTCGTCGAAGAAGACCGAGCCGTCGTGCTGGAGCTCACCGTGGCGCCGGACGACCTCGGCAAGGTGATCGGGAAAGAGGGTCGCACGGCGCGTGCCATGCGAACCTTGCTCGCGGCCACCTCAGCTCGCCTCCACAAGCGCGCCATTCTCGACATCCTCGAGTAATTGCCGAGCCGCAGGGTCCGAGAGGTGCACCGTGTTCGCGTGCCACCCGGGCGCGCGCGCAATTTGCGCACGGCCTGATTTCGTCGGCGTCTAGGAATTCCCGGGGTAGCGTGGCGCCTATGTGGTCGCGTATCTTGGCCCGCTCGATGCATGTACGGTGAAAGCATGGCGGCGAGCAAGAGCGATTTCGGATTCATTCGAGCTTTTTCGACGTTGGGACGCGCCGACACGCCCGTGGCCGGAGGCAAGGGGGCGAATCTCGGCGAGCTGATGGCCGCTGGTTTGCCCGTACCGCCGGGGTTCGTCGTGACCGGTCAGGCCTACTTGCACGCACTCGACCTGGCGGGTTGTCGCCAGCGAGTCCTCGACATCGTGGGCAGCGCCGAGCTCGACGACTCGGCCGCGCTCAAGCTGGTATCCCAAGAGCTTCGGGCCATCGTCCAAAAGGCGGGCATCCCCGAAGACGTTCAGTCTCAAGTGCGAGAGGCGTTCGAGGCGCTCGGCCCTGGTGTTCGCGTCGCAGTGAGGTCATCGGCGACTGCGGAGGATACCGCAGAGGCATCTTTCGCCGGGATGAATGAATCTTTCACGAACGTCGACGGGGCCAAGTTGATCGACCGCATCGTCGATTGCTGGGCGTCGCTTTGGAGTCCCCGGGTGGTTGCGTATCGGCACAGCCTTGGGTTGACCGATGAGCCCACGATCGCGGTCGTGATACAGAAGATGGTCGACTCGGATGCAGCCGGGGTGATGTTCACGGTCGATCCCATTTCGCGGGACACGGGACGCATGCTGGTCGAGGCCGCCTATGGTCTCGGCGAAGTCGTGGTTGGAGGACAGGTCGAGCCCGACACCTATGTCGTGTCGCGATCACCCGATCTTTCGAATTTCGACGTCCAACTCCTGAGCGCACGCATCGGAAGCAAGTCGCACAAGATCGTGTGGGGGCCGGACGGAGCTCAGAGCCGAGTCGACGTGCCGACCGACGAGCGAGAGCTCCGCGTGCTCGACGATGCTCGGGTGCTCGAGATCGCCACGCTCGGGCTTCGGATCGAGCAGCACTACGGGAGCCCCCAAGACATCGAATGGGCTATCGAGAACGGCTCGCTTTACATCGTCCAGTCGCGTCCCATCACGACGCTCGAGGCGGAGCCTGGTACCCGATTGGTCCGGGGCCTCGGAGCATCGCCTGGGCGCGCGTCCGGAAGGGTCCGCGTCATGAAAAAGCTCCAGCCGGAAGCGCAAATCGCGAAAGACGAGATCCTCGTGGCAGAGATGACGAGCCCGGATTGGGTGCCGGTGATGCGTCACGCTGGGGCTCTGGTTACGGACGAAGGGGGTGTGACGTGCCACGCGGCAATCGTCAGTCGCGAGCTGCGCATTCCGTGTGTGGTCGGCACCGGCAACGCGACGCGGCTTCTTCGGAGCTCACAGGCGGTTACCGTCGACGGGAGCCTAGGCGAGGTGCTGGCGGGCGCAGAGACGAGCCTTTCGTCCGCACCGACCGACGTCAGGCCCATGGCGACCGCGGCGCCGGAAATGACGCTCGAGCCACTGGCGACGCGACTGTACGTGAACCTCGCGATTGCCGATGCCGCCCAAGAGGCGGCTGCGTTGCCGGTGGATGGCGTCGGTCTGCTGCGCGCGGAGTTCATGATTACCGATGCGCTCAACGGCGTTCATCCGAAGGCCCTGATCGCCGAGGGCGGCTCTGAAGAGTTCGTCGCCAAGATGACCGAGTCGGTCCTCCAGATCGCGAGGCCCTTCTTCCCCAGGCCCGTGATCTATCGAACCTATGACTTTCGAACAAACGAGTTCAGCGCACTCCGCGGCGCGGAGCAATACGAGCCCCACGAAGAGAACCCGATGATCGGGTATCGCGGCTGCTATCGCTATGTGAAGGACCCCGAGCTCTTCGATCTGGAGCTGGAAATCTTGGCGCGCGTGCGCGAGGCCTCGCCCAACGTGAACGTCATGATTCCTTTCGTCCGAACCACGTGGGAGCTCGAAGCCTGCCTCGAACGGATCGACAAGCATCGTCTCGGGCACGACTACGGGCTCCTTCGTTGGGTCATGGCGGAGGTGCCCTCGATCGTCTATCGGATCCCGGACTACGCGAAACTGGGCATTCACGGGGTTTCGATCGGATCGAACGACCTGACTCAGCTGATGCTCGGAGTCGACCGCGATTCCTCGATCTGCGCCGAGCTCTTCGATGAGGCCGATGAAGCCGTTTTGTGGGCGATCCAACGGATTGTCCGGACCGCCGAGGAATGCGGCCTGACTTCGTCGCTCTGCGGACAGGCTCCATCCAATCGTCCCGACTTTGCCGAGAAGCTGGTCCGTTTTGGTATCACATCGATTTCGGTGAATCCCGACGCGGTCCCCCGTACGAGACAGGTCATCGCTTCGGCCGAGCGACGAATGCTTCTCGATGCAGCACGCCACGGAGAGCACTGATGAACGAAGACCAACTCAAGTCGATATACGCCTCATTTTCACGAATCTACGCGGACGGCACGCCGGTTCGACGACCGATCGAGCTCGTGGCTGCCATTCGCGCCGCTGGCCTCGAACCCGAAGACGTCACGACGGAGTGGCTGAAAGCCCTCAACGAGGACTGGGTTTACGGCAAGTCCATTCTTCCTTTTCAGGATGCGGTCACCAATCGCTTGTATCAACAGATCCTCCGAGGACGGTGAGCATGACTACGCGTATCGAGAAGCGCGCAGCCGCCGTTGACGGGCCTCCGAACCTCGTCGACTATGAACAGGCGCGAGCGTCTTTTTCGTGGGAAGCGTCAAGACATGAGCTCGATGGCTTGCCTGACGGCGGGCTCAACATCGCTTACGAGGCGGTCGACCGCCACGTTCGAAGCGGGCATGGCAGTCAGACCGCAGTGATCTGGCGCGGCAAGGCGGGAGCGCGCAAGGAGATCACGTATGCCGATCTCGAACGGCTCACAAATCAGCTGGCCAACGTCCTCGCGAGCCTCGGCGTCGAGGCTGGAGAACGAGTCTACTCCCTCGCGGGACGCATCCCGGAGCTTTACGTCTGTGCCCTCGGCGCGTTGAAGCACCGCGCGATCTTCTGCCCGCTCTTTTCTGCATTCGGGCCTGAGCCCATCGCTGAGCGGTTACAGCTCGGCGAGGCCAAGGTGCTCTTCACCACCGAGCGCCTTTATCGACGCCGCGTGGCACAGATTCGCGACCGCGTACCGACGCTCGAGCACGTGATCATCCTTCCCGACCCGAAGCCGAAGGCCCCCAAGGGCACGATCGACTGGAACGACGCCATGGGTAATGCCTCGGCCGAGTATCGAATCGCCCCGACAGATCCCGAGATGCCCGCACTCTTGCACTTCACGAGCGGCACCACCGGAACACCGAAGGGCGCCTTACACGTGCACGAAGCGGTGCTCACTCACTACGTGACCGGCAAGCTGGCGCTCGACCTCCGTCCCGGAGACATCTATTGGTGCACCGCCGACCCAGGATGGGTCACCGGAACCTCGTACGGGATCACCGCGCCGCTCGTGAATCGCGTGACGATGGTTGTCGACGAGGCCGAGTTCGATCCCCAGCGCTGGTACGGAATCCTCGAAGAGGAGCGGGTACAGGTCTGGTACACGGCCCCGACAGCGATTCGCATGCTCATGCGGTCGGGTCCTGAGCTTCCACGAAGCAGAGACCTCTCCAACCTTCGCTTCATGGCAAGCGTTGGTGAGCCTCTGAATCCTCAGGCGGTGGTTTGGGGTTACGAGGTGTTTGGAAAACCGTTTCACGACAACTGGTGGCAGACCGAAACCGGCGGGATCATGATCTCCAACTACGCCTCGATGGACGTGAAGCCCGGCTCGATGGGAAAGCCCATGCCCGGCATCACCGCGGCGATCGTCCGCGAGGGCGACGACGGTCGACTTCACGCGGTGGACGACCCGAAAAAGGACGGCGAGCTCGCCCTTCGCCCCGACTGGCCGTCGCTATTTCGAGGCTATTGGAACAACCAGGACCGATACGATGCCTGCTTTCGAGATGGCTGGTACCTAACGGGCGACCTCGCGCGCCGCGACGAGGAAGGGTACTACTGGTTTGTCGGGCGTGCCGACGATGTGATCAAATCGGCTGGGCACCTGATCGGACCGTTCGAAGTCGAAAGCGTGATCATGCGGCATCCTGCCGTCGCCGAGGTCGGGGTGATCGGCAAGCCCGACCCCGTGGCCGGCACGATCATCAAGGCCTTCGTCAGCTTGCAGCCCGGTCGACAATGGAGCGCGGAGCTACAAAAGGAGCTTCTAGGGTTTGGTCGAAAGAACTTGGGAACTGCGGCGCCACGCGAGATCGACTTCACCGAAAGCCTTCCCAAGACGCGAAGCGGAAAGATCATGCGACGCTTGCTGAAAGCTCGCGAGCTCGGCTTGCCCGAGGGAGATACGTCGACACTTGAAGGAGGAAGCAGTTGAGCATCGATATCTCGCGTGATGATGCCCTCGATCTCTTGTCCCAGATGCTTCGCATCCGGCGGCTAGAGGAGGAGAGCGCCGAGCTCTACTCACAGCAGAAAATCCGAGGCTTCTTACATCTGTACATCGGCGAGGAAGCGGTTGGGGTAGGTGCGATGCGTGCGCTCCGCGATGACGACAACGTAGTGGCGACCTATCGCGAACACGGTCACGCGCTGGTTCGGGGCATTCCCGCCGGTGAGATCATGGCCGAGATGTATGGAAAGGCGAACGGCTGTTCTGGAGGTCGCGGCGGTTCTATGCATCTATTCTCGCTCGAACGCAGATTCTACGGAGGTCATGCGATCGTTGGTGGTGGGCTGCCGATTGCAGTCGGGTTGGCGCTTGCTGACAAGATGAAGGGTGAATCGCGTGTGACCGCTTGCTTCTTCGGTGATGGCGCTACCGACGAGGGGGAGTTCCACGAGGCACTCAACCTCGCCGCTCTTTGGAAGCTGCCGGTCTTGTTCCTCTGTGAAAACAACAGGTATGCCATGGGTACCGCTTTCGACCGTCATGTCTCCGATGACGACATCGTCAACAATCCGCCCGCCTATGGGGTTCACTCGGAGACGGTCGACGGGATGGATGTCGTCGCGGTCGAACGCGTCGTGCACAACGCCGCCGAATCGGTCCGTGAAACCGGCGAGCCGCGTTTCGTCGAGCTTCGCACCTATCGGTTTCGTGCGCATTCCATGTACGACGCGGAGCTCTACCGGTCGAAGGCGGAAGTCGAGGAGTGGAAGAAACTCGACCCGATCGAGCAGCTCAAGGAGCGGGCGCTCGGGGCGACTTTGATCACCGGTGCGGACATCGAAACGATCGAGCAGGAAGTCGCGAGGGAAATCGAAGAAGCCGTACAGTTTGCTGAGGAAGGCGAATGGGAGTCGATCGACGACCTCGCCCGCCACACGTATGCGAGGGATCTGTCGTGACCACGTACCGAGAAGCGATTCGCACGGCCCTACGCCGGCTTCTCCTCGAGGATTCGAGGGTGTTCTTGATGGGCGAGGACGTCGGCAGGTACGGCGGTGCGTACGCAGTGAGCAAAGGGCTTCTCGAGGAGTTCGGCGAGGACCGGATTCGTGACACCCCACTTTGTGAGTCCACGTTCGTCGGCGCCGGCATCGGCGCGGCGCTAGGCGGGATGCGGCCCATCGTGGAAGTGATGACCGTGAACTTCAGCATGCTCGCCCTCGACCAGGTGGTGAACAACGCTGCGGTCATGCGTCACATGTCGGGCGGGCAGTTCGAGGTGCCGATCGCGGTGCGAATGGCGACCGGCGCCGGCAAGCAGATCGCAGCGCAGCACTCCCACAGCCTGGAGAACTGGTATGCGTACATTCCGGGCATCAAGGTGCTCGCGCCGGCGACTGTGCAAGACGCGCACGACATGCTCCTCGCGGCGGTCGAGGACCCGGACCCGGTGTTCATCTTCGAACATCAGATGCTGTACGGGATCGAAGGACCGTTCGACCCCAAGGCGACGCCGTCTTCGCCCTGGCAGGCAGCGGTGAGGCACCCCGGCAGCGACGTGAGCTTGATCGCCTATGGCGGCTCGGTCCACAAGGCCATGACAGCGGCCGAGGAGCTCGAAAAGGAGCGGATCAGCGCGGAGGTCATCGATCTGCGCAGCCTCCGGCCGCTCGACCGACCTGCGATCATCTCGAGCGTCTCGCGCACTCATCGTGCGGTCGTCATCGACGAGGCGTGGAAGACCGGAAGCCTCGCGTCGGAGATCAGCGCAACCTTGGCCGAGGAAGCCTTCTACGAGCTCGATGCACCGATCGCCCGCGTCTGCACGCGCGAAGTACCGATTCCGTATGCGAAGCACCTCGAGGATGCAGCGCTACCCCAGGTGCCAGCGATTATCGAAGCGGCAAAGCGGAGCCTGGGCAATGGCTGAATTCGTCATGCCTTCGCTCGGGGCAGACATGGCCGCGGGCACCCTCGGGAAATGGCTCGTGGCCGTCGGGGACCGGGTCGCGCATGGAGACATCATCGCCGAGGTCGAAACAGACAAGGGCACGATCGAGGTAGAGGTGTTCAACAGTGGCGTCGTCGAAGCGCTGTTGGTGGAGGAAGGCGAGAAGGTCCCGGTGGGAACACCGCTAGCGGAGATCGGGCAGGCGGGGACAGCGGCAGAGTCAGTGCCAGTCTCAGTGCCCGCGGCAGAGTCAGCGTCAGTGCCAGTGTCAGTGTCGGTGCCAGCGTCGGTGTCCGCGGGGATCATGACTTTGGGGGGCGGTGCAGACTTGGATGGACCGATGGCGACTCCGGCCGTTCGGCGTCGGGCGCATGAGCTCGATGTGCCGTTGCAGGGCCTGTCGGGAACCGGAGAGCATGGACGGATCACCCGGGAAGATGTCGAACAAGCGGCGGTCGCTGAGGTACAACCACCCTCCGGGGACCGAGTGCGGATCTCGCCTTACGCCAGGCAGCTCGCCCGTCAACGCCAGATCGACTTCACCGACGTTCGGGGAACGGGTCCTGAAGGAGCGATCACCGCACGTGACCTCGAAGGGGCGCCCGCCAAAGCCTCGGCCGAGTCACCGAAAGAGCGAATGCAACGGGCGATCGCGGCCGCCATGACGCGGGCCAATGACGAGATCCCACACTACTACGTAGAGCACGCGATCGACATGGGCACGGCGCTCGAATGGCTTCGCGAAAAGAACCAGACTTTGAGCGTGAACGAGCGTCTCGTGTCAGGCGTCTTGCTTGTGCGATCCGTCGCGCGCGCGTTGTGCAAACATCCTCAGCTCAACGCCACTTGGCAGGGCCAAGAGGTGATTCGGGGTGATGGGTTTCACGTGGGTCTCGCGGTGTCGCTTCGAGGGGGTGGATTGGTTGCGCCGGCGCTTCGCGATACCGACCAGGGGAGCCTCTCCGAATTGATGGCGCGGATGACCGATCTCGTAACCCGTGCGCGCGCCGGTGCTCTGCGGAGCTCAGAGATGACCTCGGCAACGATCACCCTGACTTCGCTCGGCGAGCGAGGGGTCGAAAGCGTGACGCCCATCATCTTTCCCCCTCAGGTCGCTATCGTCGGGTTCGGCGCGATCCTGACACGACCTTGGGTCGTCGACGACCAAATCGTCGCACGTCCCGTCGTTCGAGTGACGCTAGGAGCCGATCACCGGGTGAGCAATGGCCATCAGGGAGCGCGGTTCCTGGGTACACTCGATCGCCTCTTACAGGAGCCAGGCAAGCTATGAAACGAGACGAAATACGGGAGACTCTCATCGCGTGCTTGTCCGATGTCGCTCCTGAGATCGCCGAAGAAGAGGTTGAGGACGATGTAGACATCCGCGACGAGCTCGACCTCGACTCGATGGATATCCTGCGGTGGGTTCAGGGGATCCACAAAGCGCTCGGCGTCGAGATCCCCGAAGAGGATTATGGGAAGATGACCAGCCTCGGGGATGCCATCGATTATGTCGCGGGCCGAATCTGACACGACGCCATGGGCGACAGAGCAGGAGCAGATCCTCGGCGACCTCGACGTCCGCGTGGACCAGGGACTCACCGTACAGGAGGCCCAAGCTCGTCTCGAGCGCTTTGGGCCCAATGTTCTCACCGATTTCCGAGCGACATCATGGCTGACGATCTTATGGAGGCAGCTTCGTAGTTTCATCATGTTCCTGCTGGCGGCCGGGGCTGCCCTTTCTTTTGCGCTCGGCGACCACCTTGAAGGCGTCGCAATCGTCGCCGTGATCGTGCTCAATGCCATGATCGGCTTCGTCACCGAGCTTCGGGCAGTTCGTTCCACCGAGGCGCTACGCGAGCTCGGAAGCACCGAGACTACGGTTCGGCGGAGCGGCGTCGTCCGACGTCTGCCAGCGGAAGAGCTCGTGCCAGGAGACGTCGTCCTCTTCGAAGGCGGCGATGTCATAACGGCCGATGTTCGAATTTTAACGGCCTCTAGGGTCGAGATCGACGAATCGATGCTGACCGGAGAGTCCATCGCGATCGAAAAGAAGACGGACGCGCTTCCGACGGACACCGCCGTCGCCGAGCGGAACAACATGCTGCTCAAAGGAACCTCGGTCGCCAAAGGAAGCGCCGAGGGGGTCGTGGTCTCTACCGGGATGGACACCGAGCTCGGGCGGATCACCGCGTTGGTACAAACCGCGACCGACCGGCGAACACCACTCGAGGAGCGCATCGACGCGCTCGGTCGCGTCATGGGGTGGCTCTGTATTGGACTGGTCACGATCGTGGGCATTCTCGGTGCGATCGGCGGCAAGGACACGACTGAAGTCGTCAAGACCGCCATTGCGCTTGCCGTTGCGACCGTACCCGAGGGGCTGCCAATCGTGGCAACGCTTGCGCTGGCGCGTGGCGTTCTTAGGATGGCGCGACGAAACGCGCTCGTCGAGCAACTCTCTGCGGTGGAGACCCTCGGATCGACCAGCGTCATCCTCACAGACAAGACCGGGACCCTGACCGAGAACCGGATGAGCGTGACCGACGTGGTAGTCGCGGGTGACGATATGCGCCCAACGACCATCGCGATCCCAACCTCGATGGAAGTCGCCGACCTCGGCGAGCGTGTCAGCGCGCTCTTGACGGCAGCGGCTCTGTGTAGTGACGCTTCAGTCAGTCGCGACGAAAACGGACGCGAGGTGCGTGTGGGCGATCCGATGGAGGTGGCGCTGCTGGTAGCGCTCGACCGTATCGGCCTCGACCGTGAGCAGGTTCTTGTCAACGAGCCACGAATTGCCGAAGAGGCCTTCGATCCCGACATCAAGATGATGGCGACCTTCCATCGACACGCAGACGAGTTCAGGGTGATCGTCAAAGGTGCTCCCGGAGCGGTGTTCCCCGTGAGCCGTTTCGTTCGGGCTGGGTCGGGGACCGTGGCCTTCGACGGGCGTCAACTCGAGTCCTGGCGTGCCGAGAACCGTCGGCTGGCCGCTGAGGGCCTTCGAATCTTGGCGGTCGCGGAGCGCGCCGCCCGGTCTCCGAGCGAGCCTTATCGCGACCTCACCATCCTCGGTTTGATCGCGCTGTCGGACCCTCCGCGCACCGACATCGTCGAATCGATCGAGCACTGCCAGGCCGCAGGGGTAGATGTGGTGATGGTGACCGGCGACCAAGGCCCCACGGCCGAGCACATCGCGGCGTCGGTCAAGCTCATCGAGGAAGACGACAAGGGCCAGGCGCTGACCGGCAAAGAGCTTCAGGCCCTCCTCGACGAGGGAGAGGCGGGCAAGGAGAGGCTACTTGCGACGCGCGTATTCGCCAGAACCGACCCCGAGCAAAAGCTTAAGCTCCTTTCTTTCTATCAAGCGCAGGGCGAAGTCGTCGCGATGATAGGCGATGGCGTGAACGATGCGCCCGCGCTCAGGCAGTCGGATATCGGCGTGGCAATGGGGAAGCGCGGTACTCAGGTCGCGCGCGAGGCGGCCGACATGATCCTGCTGGACGACCGGTTCTCGACCATCGTCGTCGCGATTGAGCAAGGACGGATCATCTTTCGCAACATCCGAAGCTTCGTCTTCTATCTCTTGTCCTGCAACGTGAGCGAGATCATCACCGTCGGTCTGGCGGCCGCCGCAAGCGCACCGCTCCCGATCCTACCGATGCAGATCCTGTTTTTGAACTTGGTCACCGACGTGTTTCCGGCACTCGCTCTGGGCGTCGGCGACAGCGGTCGAGGTATCATGGAGCATCCGCCTCGACCGAAAACCGAGAGGCTCCTGACGGGGCGACACTGGGCAGGGCTCATGGGCTATGGGCTCGTCATGAGCGCCGCCGTCCTCGCAGGGCTCGGTATTGCGCTCCTGGTGTTCGAAATGGAGGTGAAGCGAGCGGTGACGGTGTCGTTCTTGATTCTCGCGGGCGCCCAGCTCGGTCACGTGTTCAACATGGCCTCCGCGACGTCGGGGCTATTGGTCAACGAGGTGACGCGCAACCCGTGGATCTGGGCCGCGATCATTCTATGCATCGGCTTGCTCGCCGCCGCCGTGTACATCCCAGTCCTGTCAGAGGTCCTCGGCACGGAGGAACCGGGGAAGGAGGGATGGCTGCTCGTGTTGACCTTGAGTCTCGTGCCAACCCTCGTCGGCCAGAGTATGCGTGCAGTGCGGCAGGTCGCCAGACGACTGGGGCGGCCACGATGAGCATCTGGCAGGCCAGCCTGGTTTTCATCGTCTCAGCCGGCATTCTGGTACAGGCGGGTGCCGCGCTGGCCGCATACGGAGACCAGATCGCCGAACGTATGCGACTCAGTCGACTCTTCGTGGGGACGCTGCTCTTGGCTTTCGCGACGTCCTTGCCGGAGTTGGTGACCGATATCACCGCGGCGCGAGCAGGAGCACCGGACCTCGCGGTCGGCGACCTCTTTGGCTCATCGATGGCCAACATGGCAGTTCTCGCGATCATCGATCTTCTCCATCGAGGGAGGGTGTGGCCCACGGTCGAGCTTGGTCACGCGAGAGTTGCGGCCGTCGCCATCGCGTTCACAGCGCTGGCCGCGCTGAGCATCCATATGCCTCCCGCTGCGAAGCTAGGATGGGTTGGCGTCACGCCGATTCTGATCTTCGTATTCTACATCGCCGCCGCGGCATGGTTCCGCCGCACGCCACTCATGCAGCGGCGCTTGATCGAGCCGAAGGGCATTCCCATACAAGCACCAACCGGCTGGAGTCGCGACGCCGCTCGGGTGTCAACGCGCGGTCTCTGGATTCGTTTCGGAGCGGCAGCCGGCGCGGTACTGCTCACCGCGCCGTTCATGACCCTTAGTGTGAAGGCCATTGCGGACGCCACGGGTATCGCACAGACTTTCCTGGGGGCGGCCCTGCTCGCGGTCACCACTTCGCTGCCGGAGCTCATTGCATCACTCGCTGCCGTTCGCATCGGCTCCTACGATTTGGCTGTTGGTAATCTTTTCGGTAGCAATGTAGCTAACATGAGCGTGCTCTTGTTCGCAGACCTCGCATACACCGACGGGCCCATCCTCACCGCGGTCGCGCCCACCCAGATCGTCGCCGCCCTAGGTTCGATTCTGCTGATGGCGATCGCGGTCGCTGCGATCGTGGGTGACTCAGAAACGCGCGCGAGGCGGTTGGAGCCCGACGCCGTCGTGCTTCTAGTCGCCTACGTCGGCGCTCTGGTCGCGGTTGCTCTGGCCCGTTGAGGCCCTCGAGTCAGACCAACCCGAACATCGCCCGCAGCACGTCGTCCCGACCTACCATCCCGACGAGCCGGTTCTTCTCCACCACCGGATAGCTTCGGTACCTATGCTCGACGAACCGCGTCGCGACATCCATGAGGCTTTCTTCAGCGTCCACCGTCTGAACGTCTCGAGTCATGTAGTCGCCCACACTGCCTCCGGTGTCGTGGTGGTAAGTGGCCGACAGGACCGCGTTTAGGTAGTCGCGTTCCGTGAGCATGCCAACGAGATTCCCCAGCGCGTCCACCACTGGTGCGCCCGAGGCGCGTCGATCCAGAAGCATGCGGGCTGCGTCGAGCAAATCCATGTCGGGCGCGAATGCGAGCGGCTTCCGCGTCATGAAGTCTTTGGTCCTTATCGGCCCTTCTTCATTCATGGCTACTCCGTTCACTTTCCTCGCAACGGCAGAAATCGCAGTCGCTCTCTGCTCCGCCGCGACCGCCGCAACTGCCACGAATAGCTCCGCGACCTGCAAGCACCCCGAGCGCCAGCCCACCAAACGCCAGGGCAAAGACCGTGAAACTGAGCAAGTAGATCTCCATATCACGCTCCAAAATCGTCGAACATGATGTTCTCGCGTTCGACGCCTAGACCATCGAGCATCTCGAGCACCGCCGTCATCATGAGGCTCGGGCCGCAGATGTAGTATTCACAATCCTCTGGGGCAGGGTGATCCTTGAGATAGCGGTCGTGGACCACTTGGTGGATGAAGCCGCTGGGACCAGACCAATGGTCTCCCGACTCCGGTTCTGACAACGCGACGGTCCAATCGAAGTTGTCGCGTGACGCTGCGAGCTCGTCGAAGTCGTTTTGATAGAAGATCTCTCTCTTGCTGCGGGCGCCGTACCAGAAGCTAATCTTTCGGCGGGTATGGAGACGCTTGAGTTGATCGAGGATGATGGAACGCAATGGCGCCATGCCGGTGCCGCCCCCGATGAAAACCATTTCTCTGCCCGTCTCTTGCGCGAAAAACTCCCCGTATGGCCCCGTAATGGTCAGGGAGTCCCCCGGGTTGAGACCGAATAGATAAGAGGAAACCACTCCCGGGGGCACCCGCCCACCGGCCCCGGGCGGTGGCGTCGCAATCCGAATGTTGAGGATGATGACCCCCTTCTCGCCGGGGTAGTTGGCCATCGAGTACGCGCGCGTCGTCGGCTCGCCGGTGCCCGCTTCGAATCTCCAAAGCTTCCGCCGGTCCCACTCCTCTCGGTAAGGCAGGTCGATGTCGAAATCCGCGAAGCTCGTGCGATAGGGAGGGCACATGACCTGAATATACCCTCCCGCCCTGAAAGGGATCTGTTCATCCTGAGGGAGCACGAGGACGAGCTCCTTGATGTAGGTCGCGACATTGCGGTTTGATCGCACCACGCACTCCCACTGACGGACTCCGAAAACCTCGTCTGGGATCCGAATGCGTAGATCGCCTCGAACACTGACCTGGCAAGCCAGACGGACGTGCGCATCCGCCTCGCGTCGGCTGATCAGCCCCACTTCGGTCGGCAGAAGCGGGCCCCCGCCGTCGAGGACTTGCAGACGACACTGTCCGCAGGTCCCCTTGCCCCCGCAGCCGCCGGGCATGTGGAGGCCGACACCGGCTAGCGCATTGATCAGTTTGCCCCCAACGGGGACCCGCAAGCGGCGGTCGTCGTTGACGATGATCTCTACATTTCCCACCGGAACGAGCCGGGAGCGCGCAAGCAGGATGATCATCGACAGCATCAGGACGATGCCCGTGAAGAATGTCACACCGAAAATGACGTCTATCATGCCGCGCCCGCCCTAGAGTTGAATTCCTGAGAAAGCCATGAAGCCTAAGGACATCAGGCCGACGATAATAAATGCGATGCCCAACCCTTGGAGACCCGCCGGGACGTCGCTGTATTTTAGCTTTTCGCGAACGCCGGCGAGCGCGACTACAGCCAGCGCCCAGCCGGTACCACTACCTATGCCGTAGACGACGCTCTCGGCGAAAGTGTAGCTGCGTTGCGCCATGAAGAGGGTTCCGCCCAAGATTGCGCAATTCACAGTGATCAGGGGAAGGAAGATCCCAAGTGCGTTGAATAGTCGGGGGAAGTATCGATCGAGCGTCATCTCGAGAATCTGCACCATTGCGGCGATCACACCGATGTAGGCGACCAGGCCGAGGAAGCTCAGATCGACGTTCTCGAGGCCTGCCCAGCTGAGGGCTCCCGGCTCGATGACGAATCGATAAAGGAGATTGTTGGTCGGCACAGTGATCGCCTGTACGACGATCACGGCCGCCCCTAGCCCGAACGCGGTTTCGATGCGCTTGGACACCGCCAGGAAGGTGCACATCCCCAAAAAGAATGTGAGCGCGAGGTTCTCTACGAACACCGATTGGATGAAGAGCTCGACGTAGCCGGACATCAGAGGACCTCCGTTCGATGGACCTCGTGGATACGGAACTCCGGCTTCTCGACCTGCTCGACCCTCCACGATCGCACAGCCCAAATGATCAGACCGATGATGAAAAACGCGGTCGGCGGGAGCATCATCATCCCGTTCGGGTTGTACCAGCCGCCGTCAGCGGTCGTCCGGAGCACGGTCATACCCATCAACGTTCCCGCACCCAACAACTCCCGTATGCTGGCGACGATGATGAGAATCAAGCTGTAGCCCAATCCGTTGCCAATCCCATCGAGAAAGCTGAGGCCTACGGGGTTGCTCATGGCGAAGCCCTCGGTTCGTCCAAGGACGATGCAATTGGTGATGATCAACCCAACGAACACCGACAGCTCCCGACTGGTTTCGAACGCAAACGCCTTCAATGTCTGGTCGACGACGATGACCAGGGACGCAATGATGGTCATCTGGACGATGATTCGGATGCTGCTCGGCAGAAAGTGCCGAATCGCGCTAACTGCGGCACTCGAGAGCGCGGCTACCGAGATCAGCGCGAGGCACATGTAAAGCGATGGCAGAAGCGATGTCGTGACGGCCAACGCCGAGCAAACGCCGAGGATCTGCAAGGTGATCGGGTTGTTGTCCACAATCGGGTTCAGAAGAGCCCGTTTCATTTCGCTTCTCATGACCCCTCCCGCTGGCTGCGAATGTTTTGCAAATAGGGTCCGTACGCATGCTCGCCGAGCCAATACTGTAAAGTGGTGGTAACGCCCCGGCCGGTGAGAGTCGCGCCGGAGATGCCGTCGACATGATAAGGAGCCAGTGGGCTATCCGGTGGGACGCGCCCCTTGACCACCTCGATCTTGAGATTGTTGGACTGATCGAACAGCTGTTTCCCCGACCACAAGTCGCGCCACGGTCGCTTGGCGATCTGATCGCCAAGGCCGGGGGTTTCCCCGTGTTCATAGAAAGTGATCCCTACGATGGTGTTGGCATCGGGCTCGAGAGCGAGCAGGCCGTAGATCATCGACCAAAGACCCCGGCCGTGAACAGGCAGCACGATCGTCGCCAGCTGGCCCTTCTTTCGGACCAAGTAAACCAAGCCCCATTTGGCGCGACGACCAATTCCGGCAACATCCAACTCATCGGGTATGGCCAGACTGAGCGCCGGGTCGCCGGCGGCTTTCACGGGGTCGAAGCGCAACTCATCGACGTCGTCCACGTAACGCCCCGTTTGCAGGTCGATAACCCGTGCCTCGATGCCTTCAAACAGCCGCTCGATGTCCTCCCCAGACTCGAGAAGCCCGGCCACGTCGACGATGTTGCGTCGTATGTGGCGAGCTTCGTTCGCTTCTTGCCGGGGTTTGAGGAGCACCGCGGCGGACGCAACGAGCGAAGAGCACAGGAGGCTGACCAGGAACGCGACAAGTAGCGTTCTCCCGATGCTGTCTCTTTGCGGCGTGGTCTTTTGTTCCGGCTCAGGCATTTCGACGGATCCTTCGACGAACGTTGTTCCGCACGACGAGATGATCGATAGTGGGCGCAAAGATGTTTGCAAAGAGGATCGCCAACATGATTCCCTCGGGAAGCGCGATGTTCACCACCCGGATGACGACGGTCAGAAATCCGACCAGCAAGCCGAAGACCCATCGTCCGGCGTTGGTCACACAAGCAGTCACCGGATCGGTTGCCATGAACACCATGCCAAACGCGAACCCGCCCAACACCAAATGCCAGTGCCAGGGCATGGCGAACATTGGATTGGTATTTGACCCGATCGCGTTGAAGAGAAACGCCGTGGCCACCATCCCGGCGAATACGCCCGCAATGATTCGCCACGAGGCAATCCCGCTGTAGATCAGGAACGCACCCCCAAGAAGGCAGGCCAGCGCGGAGGTTTCTCCCAAAGAGCCTTGAATTGGCCCCAGGAAGGCGTCCATCCACGTGATCCCTTGATCGACGACGCCTGTGACCCCGCTCTCCGCCGCTACGGCAAGAGGGGTAGCGCCCGTGACCCCATCGACCGGCGTCCATACCGCGTCTCCGGACATTTCAACTGGATAGGCGAAGTAGAGAAACGCGCGTCCGGCGAGTGCAGGGTTCATGAAGTTCTTCCCCGTACCACCAAAGGCCTCTTTGGCGATCACGACGCCGAAGGAGATCCCCAAAGCAACCTGCCACAATGGTGTCGTCGCCGGCAGGATCAATGCATACAGGATCGACGTGACGAAAAAGCCTTCGTTGATCTCGTGGTTGCGAATGCCCGCGAACAAGACCTCCCAAAACCCGCCTGCAAGGATCGTAACGGCGTAAATCGGAACGAAGTAGAGCGCCCCAACCAGAATGTTCGCACCCACGCTGACCGGCTCCACGCTTACTTCCAGCGCACCGATCAGCCGCCCCTGCCATCCCAGAGGCTGGTCGAGGCCCAGCTGCTGCATGGAGAGTGCCGCCTGATGACCGGTGTTCCACATCGCGAACAGTGTGCACGGCACAACCGCGACCACGACCAGCCACATCACCCTCTTCAAGTCGGTGCTATCTCGGACATGCGGCGCGTGCCTCGCTACATCGGGTGGCGAATAGAACAGAGTGTCGACCATCTCGTAGAGCGCCCGGTACTTCTCGAAGCGGCCACCTTGATCGAAGTGCGGCTCGAAACGGTCCAGCAATTTTCTTAGCGGGCGCATTAGCCTTCCTTTTCGATCAGGTCCAGGTTCTTGCGCAGGGCCGGGCCGTACTCGTATTTGCTGCAACAAACGAAAGAACACAGGGCGAGGTCTTCCTCTGCGAGCTCCAAACACCCCAGAGCTCGGGCCGCCTCGGTGTCCTGAGTGAGCAGCGCCTTCAGAAGCGGCGCCGGTAAGATGTCCAGCGGCATCACGCGTTCGAAGTTCCCGATCGGCACCATCGCACGCGGGCTGCCATGCTGTGAGGTCGTCATCGAGAACTTGTGCCTGGGACGCAAGCTCGATGCGAACGCATGGATCGCCGAGTACTTATTGAAGCCAGGCGCCGCCCAGCCAAGGAACTGGCGATCCCGGTCCTCGCTCAGCACGCTGATCTGCAGGTCGTGAGGGCCGAGATAACGCGCCCAGCCCGCAGCGCGTCGCCCGCTCAAGATCGAACCCGAAACCACCCGGCACTCGGTCTGTCGGAGCTCACCGTCGAGCAAGTCGACCGTACTCGCGCCCATGCGAGTTCGAAGCAGGCGTGGACGCAGAACCGCAGGGCCACCGAGGGCGATCACGCGCTCGACTTGGATGCGACCGGTCGTGAAGAGTCCGCCGATCGCGATGACGTCTTGGTAGTTCAGGTGCCAAACGGTCTTGTTCTCTCCCACGGGGTCGAGGAAGTGGATGTGTGTTCCTGGCAAACCCGCCGGATGCGGTCCATCGAACGTCACTGTCCTAATGGAGTCGGCGTCAGGCACCGGCAGCTCTGAGCCCGGGCCCTGACACACATAGACCTTGCCATCGGTGAGGCGGCTCAAGACCGCGACCCCATCGGAGAACTCTCTCCCGCGGTCGCGGATCACGATCCGGGGATTCGCCGCGAGGGGATTGGTGTCGATCGCCGTGACGAAGATCGAGCGTGGAGAGTCGGTGGGTCGGGGAATCTTGCTGAAGGGACGCGTGCGGCACGCCGCCCACAGCCCAGAGGCCAAGAGAAGCTGGCGAACCGAACGTCGGTCGAGGTTCAGCAGCCTCTCTTGATCGTATGCGTCGAACCGCTCCTGTTCGTCGCCTTCGAGTTGGACGACGACCGACTGCGGCGACTTTCGGACGCCCCGATTGACCTCTACGACTCGGCCACAGCCCGGGGAAGTAAGCAGCAAGTCGGAGGCGTCTTTGTCGGAAACCAGCGGCTGACCCACACGGACCCGATCGCCTTCGCGGACCAAGACTGAGGCTCGGAGACCGTGATAGTCGCCGGGCACTACGGCGACCGAGCCTACCGACTTCGCTTCGTCGATCCGCTGCTCCGGCCCGCCAGTAATTGGAAGGTCCAATCCTTTCCGTATCTTGATTCGCATCGATTAAGATCCGTCGTCGGCGGTCCTCCCGGCACGCGACCTGCGAAAAACGATCGCATTGATCGCGCGCTGGCGCATCTCTTGCGCGGATTCGTGTTCAGTGCAGGACCGTCGTTGGACGTCGTACTCCTCGTGGTTCGGATCAAACTCTTTTGAGGCCCGGGTCCAGCCTGAGCCGGGGATGATGCCGGAAGGTCCTTGCATCATCGGTGCCAACCCGAAGTCCCGTCTTGACTCTCCACCGTCAGGCGCTGGCACGCCGTATGCAAGGGCTTCCGGGCAAGTGCCGGTTTGAGTGCGAGCAAGCGGAACCCGTGGAAAAGAAGGACACACCGAACTGGTACGAACCTCCGGCGCCCGAGGGTTCTTATCGTTCCATCCTCAAGCTCGGGAAGCCGGACGAGGTCAAGCATCCGAGCGAGTCGTGGCGGAGGATGGTCACCGACGAGCTTGGGCTCGACGAGGAGCACTTTCGCGAACGCAAGCACAAAGAAGGCGATGGCATCGTCGCGGTCGATCGACCCGTCGGATTGAGTCGCACGCACATCGCTGCTCTGGAATCGATCGTGGGCACCGAGAACGTCGCTGCCGATGACTATAGTCGTGTGAAATTCAGCTATGGGAAGCTGCTCGATGAAGCGATCGAGCTGCGGCGTGAAGAGGTGTCGAACATCTGCGATGTGGTCGTTCATCCCCGCGACAAGGACGATGTGAGGGCGATCGTGGCCTACTGCCATGAGCATCGAATCCCGGTTATCGCGTTTGGTGGTGGCTCGTCCGTGACGTCCGGCCTTCGTCCCGAGCGCGGTGGCATCGTGCTGGCCTTGTGCACGCACATGAACAAGGTCCTCGCGATCAACGAGAGGAACCAAACGGCGGTCGTGCAACCCGGTTTGATGACGCCGGATTACGAAGAGGCGCTCAACAATGCGCGAACGCGACACGGGACCGCGCACAACTACACCTGTGGTCACTTTCCGCAGTCGTTTCCGCTGTGTTCAGCGGGCGGTTGGGTCCCCACCTTGGCCACCGGGCAAGCCTCGACGTACTACGGTGACGCCTACGACATCGTGTTCAGTCAGGAGTACGTGACGCCTGTCGGCTCCTTCAAGACCCATGATTTCCCCGCCACAGCCACGGGACCCAAAGTCGGTGACATCATGAAGGGCAGTGAGGGTGCATTTGGCGTCCTCGTCGAAGTCACCTACAAGATATTTCGATACATGCCGGACACTCGGCAGTATTTCGGGTTTCTCTTTCCGAGTTGGGAAGACGCCATCACCGCCGGCCGCGAGGTCATGCAAGGCGAGTTTGGCCATCCCGCTGTATTTCGGATCTCGGACGGAGAAGAGACGGAAACCATCTTCAGGATGTATGGCAACGACCTCGTCAGCCGATTCGTGGAGATGCGTGGGTTCAAGAGGATGCAACGTTGCTTGGTGCTCGGAACCGCCGAAGGAGACAAGCATTTCGCAAAGCACGTCAAGAAGATGGTGAAGAAGATCGCCCGCCAGAACGGTGCCATGTACGTGTCGGGGTTCCTGACGAAGATGTGGGAGAAAGACCGCTACAGCCATCCCCTGCTGCGAGAAGACATGATGGACTTCGACATTTTGATCGACACGATCGAGACGTCGGTGAACTGGGAGAACATCGATTCGGTCTACACCGCGATGAGGGATTTCGTGAAAGGCCATCCCAACACGATGTGCCTCACCCATGCCTCCCATTTCTACCCGCAAGGCACAAATCTCTATTGCATCTTTGGGCTGCGGTACACGTCCCTAGAAAACTTCCAAGCGCTTCGTGCTGGGATTGTAGATCGCATCGTCGCGGCTGGAGGCTCTCCAAGTCATCACCACGGCATGGGAAGGCTCCTCGCACCCTGGATCGAGGCGCACCTCGGCAAGGAGCAAATGGACGTCTTGCGCGCACTCAAGCGCCACTTCGACCCCCACAACATCATGAACCCCGGCTCCTTGCTCGGACTCGAGCTTCCCGAAAACCAGAAACGAAAGCCCACGCAGAGCCTCGGCGTCGAAACGAAAGAATCGCCGACCCTCTAATCGTCATGCTGGTTGGCGGAGCGCCGTTGTCTTTGGTATGGGCTATCGATGAGCAGCAGACGCCTGCGTCTGATCGTCCTCGCAGCCATCGCGGTGAGCCTCGTTGCGTTGTTCTACATCGTTGGGGGATACGGAAATTTCGATCCGGCGACGATACGCGCATGGCTCCGAGGCACGGGGGCATGGGGAGGGCTCATTTTTGTCCTGGCCTATTCCTGTCTACAGCCACTTGGGGTGCGGGCGGTCTTGTTCTTACTCAGCGCTCCGCTGATCTGGGGCCCCATCGACGCCTTCTTCCTGAGCTGGGCGGGAGCAATCGGTACCGCGTTGGTGTCGTTCATGATCGCGCGCTTCGTGGCCCGAGACTGGGTCCAAAGGCGCATTCCAAGGGGCTTGCGTCGGTTCGACGATCGACTCTACACGGATGGGTTTCGCACGGTGTTGCTCCTCCGACTCATGTTTCACACCACGCCTGCGCTCCAGTACGCCCTAGGAGTGTCGCGGGTCGCCGCTCGCCCTTTTTTCGTCGGCACGGTGCTCGGCGTGGTCCCTTTCACCCTGGCGATGACTTTGGCAGGTCTCGAAGTGAGCACCTGGCTGGAGCATCACCCCATCGCCACCTGGCCGTGGGCGGAGCTCGGCCCGTTGATCGTCGTATCGGCCGCCGTGCTCGTCGCAGGAGGCGCACTGATCGCGCGTAGGTGGCGGCCGATGTTCGGCGCGATGTGGGGCGAGGGGGCGTATGAGGCGCGCTGATCCAGCCACGACTTCACGCCGCCGCCTGGTCCTCGTGTCCCTTCTCTTGGCATCGCTAGTGTTGGGCTGCTCGGGCCTCTTCCAAAACATCGGGGCACGATGGGTCACTCGACAGATCGGCGAAGAGCTCGATCTCGATCAAGACCAACGTGAAGCGACACGGTTGGCGGTCCACCGCGTGATGACGGCCGCGCCCCGCGTCCTCGGCCCCGGGATCGACCTTCTGGTGGCGACCGTGGACCGCGCGATCGCCAAGGGCTTCGATGAAGTGAACACGCTCGCGATCGAAAAGCAGGTCGATCGCCTCTTGGACAAGGGGGTTGGCTGGATCCTCGATGAGGCTGCGCCAATCCTCGCCACACTCCGGGATGACCAAATCGATCATGCCGAACGCAGCCTCGACGAGCGCTTGAAAGAGACGCGCGAAGAGCTTGCGAAACCGCCCGACGAGCGCTCCGCAGATCGACAGGAGAAATTCGTCGAGGCTATCGAGGAGTGGGCCGGAAGCTTGAGCGATGCCCAAGAGCAAGCGCTTCGGGAGTACGTTGCAGCCCTTCCCGATGAAGCAGCGGCACGCCTCGCTGCCGACGAGAAACGCCTTGCAGACATCGCCGACACGATTCGGCAGCATCCCGGACCTTCGGTCGTCCGTCAGGTTCTTTGGGACGCGTGGAAGAAGCGCGAGGATTGGGGCCCTAACACCCGGTCCCCAGAGGAGCGTCGGGCCGCTGGTCGTGAGACGCTGTTCTACGTGTACGGCTTACTGACTGCGAAACAGAAGGATCACATGAGCGAGCGCCTCCACGAGATCTATACACAGGTGAAGAGTTTTCTCGGGGCGGCGGCCGGCTCCTAACGAACGAGATCGAGCACGATGCCGCATTTCAAAAACCATCCCTCCCCGCGTGTCTATACCGTTCCCGAGCTCGTCCGAGACTTGAAATGGGTAGCCACGCGGCTGCGCGAGCTGTGGTCGATTTGGATCAGGCGTCGAGTTTCCCCCGCGCTTCGTGAGCAGATCATCGTTGCGGTGGCCCAAACCAATGCGTGTCGCATGTGCGAACATGCCCACGCACGTCATGCGCTTGCTGCGGGCGTGTCTGACGCCGAGCTCGCCGCTCTCGAAAACATGGACGAGGACGCCTTCGATCGATCGACCTGGTTAGCGGTAGCGCACGCGCGTTCGCGCACCAAGGTCGACTTCGCGCCCGATGAGGGTGACGCGCTGAAAGTTGATGTAGTCAAAGTACTTGGGCCGCAAACCTATCGCGACGTCGAGGATATCGCACGGGTGATGACGGTCGCCAATCGCGTGGCAAATACCCTCAACGCCCTTACCGATCGTCGACGGGGCGATCCCGTTCCGGCCAGCAGGCTCGCAGATGAGCTCGTCATCAATCTGCTTTTCCTACCGGGCGCCTGGCTAGGCACCCTGATCGCCGCGATGCGTCAACGGAAGTCGCCGTTCGTGGTATGGCGCCAAGCCCGCTCTGGCAGAACCTGATCAAACCCAACCCGTAGGAGCCGCTCATGTCACGTTTCGCACCGCTCATCGTTTCGATCTTCACCCTGGGCCTCGGTGGTTGCAGCGACGACGCTACGGGAGCTGGTGGCGCCCCGGCCGAGCCAAGTTTCTCTTTCTTCGTGACCAGCGTGGGGAGTGGCGCGATCGGCGGAAACCTCGGCGGTCTCGCCGGTGCGGATCAGATCTGTCGAAACTTGGCCGCCGCCGTCGGTGCCGGCGATCGCACCTGGCGCGCATATTTGAGCACTTCCAACGTAGATGCTCGTGACCGAATCGGCACTGGCCCCTGGTACAACGTCCGACTTCAAGAGGTCGCACCCGATGTCGCGACGCTGCACGAAGAGGAGATCCCTCGAGTGCTTTGGAACGCTGAAGATCCCGATCAGGAGGGTTTGGTCATCGACGAAAACGGAGACCTCGTACCCTTGCCCGAGCACGACATCATTACGGGCAGCGAAAAAGACGGGACGGTGTTCGAAGGAAGGACATGCCTCGACTGGGCATCGGCCAGCGAAGATGAAGTTGCGCAGGTGGGACACAGCGATATCGCACCACCTGACGTCACCATCGGAGGGCCGGACCGCCTGTCGTGGAACTCCGCCCATGAAACCGTCAGCTGTACCGAGCAGGGGCTGGCGGAGCGGTTCGGCTCCGGCCGGTTCTACTGTTTCGCGGCCGATTGAACTAGGAACACTGAGCGGTTGCGTCAGTCGGCCGGCGCCGCCAGGATGAGGAGCGACAAACATGGAACAGGCTTTGTCGCCCCACTTCGTCGTCGAAGACTACGAACCCGCGTACCTCGAAACCTGGCGGCGTGGTCTGCTTTCACAAAAGGTCCAAGTTGCGCTCGAAGAGCTCGAAGAGTGCCGCGTGTGCCCCCGCAACTGTCGCATCAACCGTCTTCGGGATGAGCAGCGTGTTTGCCATACCGGCCGTCATGCCGTGGTGAGTTCCGCCTTTCCACACTTCGGCGAAGAGGATTGCCTACGTGGCTATAACGGCAGCGGGACCATCTTCTTTGGCCTTTGCAATCTGCGCTGCGTGTTCTGCCAGAACTGGGACATCAGCCAAAGGCAGACCGGTCGCGAGATGAAGGCCGAAGAGATCGCGGACCTCGCCCTCGAGCTTCAAGCGTGCGGCTGCCACAATATCAACTTCGTTACGCCCGAGCACGTCGCCCCCCAGGTTGCCGAAGCCATCGCCATCGCGGTGCCGCGGGGGCTCCGGGTGCCGATCGTCTACAACACCAGCGCCTACGACAGCCTGGCATCGTTGAAGCTCATGGAAGGCCTGGTCGACATCTATATGCCTGACTTCAAGTTCTGGCACCGAGAAAGTGCGCGCGTCTTATGCAAGGCGAAGGACTATCCCGAAGTCGCCCGAGCAGCGATTCGCGAGATGCATCGCCAAGTGGGCGACCTGCGCTTCGGCGCCGACGGCCTTGCTCGCCGAGGGTTGCTCGTGCGCCATCTCGTCATGCCCGGCCAGGCCGACGAAACCGAAGCGATCATGCGTTGGCTCGCGGAAGAAATCTCTCCCGAGACCTACGTCAACATCATGAGCCAATACCAGCCGCAATATCAGGTCGGTGAGATCGCACGGGATGGAAAGCCTCGTTATCAAGCGATCGATCGAAGGCCAACAGACCCTGAGATGACAGCGGCATATCGAGCTGCCCAGCGCGCCGGCCTGTCACGCCTGGACACCCGAGTCTAGGAGCTAGCTTAGCGGCACCCTGATTACCGGGATTGCAGCTGTTGCAGGACAAGCCGAGCTCGTGGCCTGAACATCAAGCCGTAAAACATCTCCAAGTATCGGCGCGTCTCTTCGCGTTCAAGCGAGGTGATGTACTTCCAGAAGCCGTAGATGCGGGACAGTTTGAGCAGAGTGTTTGCGTAGAGCGGCCAGTTGTAACGCTCTTCGACCCTTTGAATCCCTGCTTTGGAAATATCCTCCCACGCATCCGGGTAATTCTCCGTCCGCCGAAAAAAGTCGAGCATCCTAGCTGTGGCTTCGTTCCCCTGTGTGGGGTCGATATGAAAACCCGAGACTCCGTCTTGAATGATCTCCAGGGGTCCGCCGAAACGCGTCGCAAAGGTGGGCAATCCCGAGCTCATCGCCTCGATCACCGTCAAGCCGAACGCCTCGAACAAAGCTGGCTGCACAAAAGCTCCTTTGTGATCCGCGACGAACCGGTACAGCTCGCCGACCCGATTCTTGTCGGTCTGCATTTCCAACCAGCGCACCTCACCCTCGAGCTTGTACTCGTCGAACAACCAATGCGTCCGCTCGATTTGCTCTCGCTCGTCGCGATCGTTGGATTGGTCGGGGTCGAGCCGTCCGCCTACGATGAGGAGGTTGGCCAGGTCACGAAGCTCGTCATCCTTTGCATACCAGTCGAGCAACCCGGCCATGTTCTTGATTCGGTCCAGGCGCGACATCGAAAAAAGCAGTGGTTTGCTTTCATCGGCTAGCCGGCCGCGGAAGGCCGATTCCGGCGTGCCAAGCACCAGTTCAACAATTTCGCTACGCAACTCCTTGGTGCGACGATCATCCTCGAAGTAAGGGAAGAAGACCCGCGGGTCGGCACCGGGCGACACGACGTTGAACTTCGGATCAAAGCAATCGATGCCCGAAACAACGCGGTAGAGGTGAGGCAGCGAGAAAGCGCTGTAGCTTTCATATTGGCCAATGCTGTCGGAAGTGCCTGCAATCTCTTGATAGGTGCTGGAGATAATGAAATCTGCTGTGTTCATGGCGATGAGATCTGCTGTGTACTGACACGCGAAGTGATGGTCCTCCTCATGGTTTTGCCAGTGCAGGTCCGACAGCAAGTACTTCGTCTTTTCGAGAGCATGAGCGATGTTGCACTGCGTCACGCCAAGACGGTGCGCCATGAGCGTCGCAACCAGATTTCCATCCGAATAGTTGCCAATGATGAAATCTGGCCTGCCTCCCAGCTCGGCAAGTAGCTCGCGTTCAGCATCGACGGCATACCGCTCGAGATAAGGCCATACGTCAAATCTCGAAATCCACTGTGGGACGACTTCACCGGTTTTATACTCGCGGAACGGTATCCGCAGGATTCGCGCGTTCTCAGTTCCGACGATTGGCTCGATGCGCTGATCGCAAGTCGTGTCGTCGGCCTCGGGGATGAGTCTCGTAAGCACGATGATCTGCGGCTCGATGTCGAGGCCTTGTTTGTGGATCGACTCACGCATGGCGCGCTCCAGCGCTCGTACCTGGTCGAGAATGTAGACGATCTGCCCGCCGGTATCGGGCTTCCCCAATACGTTCGACTGGCCGAAATACCCGTGCGGCGAGATGACCACGATCGAGAAAATCATGGGCATGCGCGCGAGAAAACGCTCGAGGTTTGCGGGCGCCGGGGCTTCGAGTATGTCGAGAAGAAGCTCCATCGACTCGGCGATGCGCTCGCTCGTGCGTCCCCAACCCGGCTCAAAACCAAGTCGTCGAAGCTCGCGCGGGAAGTCGTTTTGGCCTCTCTCCAGGGTCGGCAAAAGCTCGATCGCTTCCCCCAGTCCCTCTCTCAGCTCGTCGACGCTCTCCAAGGTCCCATTCAGCATGAGTTGCTGCCCGCGGTACTGATGGACCTGAAGGAAATCGAAAAGCTTTTTTTGACCTTGGCCGCCATCGGTGAAGAGGCGTCCAGAAAGATGGCGGTTGAGAAACTCGACGCCGCGACCGATCGACTTTGCTTCTTGCAGCTTCGGAAAACCACGTTCGAATGGGCTCAGGTCGACCTCGAGCACATAGCGCACCCCTTGCGGGATTCCGCTAGAGACGCGCTCCTTGATGTCCAGGAAGTCGGAGATGCTCAGCTCGCGACAGTGCATTTCCTCTGTGTGAATTTGAATGTAGTACCAACGTCCAACGCGCAGCCGGATTGCCAAGTTGAGAAAAGGTTCCTCTATGACAGCCTCCTGTGTCTGTCGCATGATGCGGGTCATCTTGGTTTCCCGTAAGGATGCGCCGACCTCGGTTTCGCAAAACCGCTCGTATTCGTGAACCAGGTCCGACCACAGGAGGAAGTGGCGTTCGAGCCCGGTCAGTCGTCGGAATAAGACGTACAACGACTCCCTGTGACTGCCCAGGAGCTCCTCGACGGTATTGACAATCATTCTAGGCCCTCGGTTGGCACGCTGATATCACCCAAGAAATCATACCAGTCGATTCCTTCGCAGACACCCCAAGCATGGCTGCCTTCGGCGAAGTACACACGCTCCCTCCCACGCAGACGTTCAAGCTCGGGGGTGTGGTTGCCCACGACCACGCCCAGTGTGTCGCCTGAGAGCATGTCTTCATCGTTGCCCGAATCGCCCGCAACGAGCAACCGGCGCGGGTCCAGGTTCCACTTGAAACAAAAGAATCGGATCGCAAGCCCAAGCGAAGCCCGGATCGGGACGATGTCGAGGTAGATTTCATGGTCGAGAACGGTCGTGACCCGCAGCCCTTTTTGTCGCACATGGCGCTGGATCGCTCGAAGCGTTGGCGCTTGATTCGGATCGAGCCGATAGCGCAATCGGTACTTCGTTTCGGCGTCGACGAGTCGCGTCAGTCCCGGGAGCTCTTCGACGGCGCGGCGGACCTCGTCGCGGTTCCACCGATAGCGTATCTGTCGTTCCCAGGACCGGTCCTGAGACAAACGTGCACCGTAGTGGAGCTCTGTGCCCGAGGCGGTGATCAGTACGTCGGGCACGGGGACCTCGAGCGTCTCCAATAACTCGAGCGCTTTTTCGAGTGTTCGACCCGTCGCGATTCCGAAGCCCACCGCAGCGTCAGTCTCGTCCAGGCGCCGGATCAACGTCTGGAGCGCCGCATCGTCTCCGGTGAGGGTGTCGTCGACGTCCGTGACCAGAAGGCGGTCGATTCCTGCCAGCTTGCTTTGCTGTCGGTGGACTGGCACGGGTCGAGTCCCCTCGATGATCCGCGCCACCCCTCGAACGTACCGCCGCGCATGACTCTCCCAAGTATAGTTTTCATGAACGGCAGAGAGCCCCCGTTCGGACCATCGTTTCCATCGGGCTTCGTCGGTAATCGCGTCGAGGATGCTCCGGCCCATCGCTGGCGCGTCGAGCGGATCGATGAGCAGACCGTTTTCGCAGACCGATAGTATGTCTTGTGGGCCGCCATCGTTGGTCGCGACGATCGGAAGTCCGGTTGCGGTCGCTTCCAACAAGGTGAGGCCAAATGGCTCGGTCAGGGCAGGGTTGACGAAAACCCCCTGCGAACGAGCAGCGAGTCGGTAGAGGTCTGGGACATCGCTCGAATCGTGATGTTTCGGATAGGCGACAGAGCCGTACAGATCGTAGCGGTCGACCAGCCGGAGGATACCCGTCAGGACTTTGCGCGAACCGGAAGCCATCTCAGCGATGTCGTCGCGGTTCCCAGCAATGATAACCAAGTTTGCAGTCTCCCGGAGCTGGGGCGTTTCTGCATAAGCAATGATGAGTCGGTCGAAGTTCTTCCGCTCGTCCGGCCGCGCCAGCGCCAAAACCATCGGCTTCGTTGGATCGGTCAGAAACCGGGCGAGCTCCTTTGCGATTGGCGGCGACTCCCAGGAAGCTGGAGCCGGTGAGAAACGGGCGAGGTCTACCCCCGGAGGAATGACTTCCATGCGGTCGGGCTGGTAGTGGTCATAGCTCTCGTATTGTTCGCGGACTTCTTGGCGGGTGCTGGCAATGACGAGCGCAGCCATCTCCAGTGCACGCTCCTCGGCCTCGATGCGCTGCGCGAATCGGTATTCCTGTTCGTCGGCCGCCCCCTCTAAGGCGAGCCGCGCTCTTTTCACCCGGCCGAGGGAGTGGCCGGTAAAGACGAACGGCACGCCTAAGAGCTTGGCCAACTGCGCGCCCACGTAGCCTGCGTCGGCATAGTGGCCGTGAATGACATCGGGCACCCGATCCAGGCTTCGGATGTATCGGGTGAGCTGGTCGAGCAAGCTGTCGAGGTGCGGCCAGAGTGTTTCTTTTCGCAAGTATCGCCGCGGCCCGAAAGCCATTCTCACGATGCGCGCACCCTCACAGACAGGCTCGATTGGCTGAGCATACGCCTCATCGACTCGGCGATCCTGAATCATTCGCGTGATGACGTCGACGCGCTTCACATCCGGGTGTTTCGCGAGGGCGCGGGCTTGATCCACCACATAAGAGACCTGGCCTCCGGTGTCGGGGTCGCGGCCAAGCTCGATCTCTTTGGCTCGCAACAAACCGTGAACGCTCAACGAAAGGACGAAGAGATCGGTCGGGGCCGGTGTATCCGCGCGATCCGTCGCTTGTGTTGCCCATTCTTTCGCGTGCCTCTCGTAAAGGCCGAAGTCGGTGGTTGTCGCCCCCCGGATTCGGCACAGATCGGCGGCAAACGCCGCGGCGCGATCCATCATGATTTGATGGTCCCAGCCTTGCAAAACCCCGAGGCAAACCACGGCGCTAAACGCGTCACCCGCGCCGACGGTGTCGACCAAGTCGGTGACGCGCGGTGTCTCAGTGCTAAACACGTTGTCCGCATGGATGACTAGCAGCGCACCCTCGGCGCCTCGAGTGACGATCACACCCTCGATCGCGTGCTGTCGCGCCAGGCGAAAAGCAGCGTCACGACAGCCTTCGAACGTGTCGGTCGATTTTGCTGTGAAGTTGGCGAGCTCCGCATCGTTCAGTTTGATCCAAGCCGCTGTCGAGAGGCACCAGTCGACTGTTTGTTTGGTCCACCAAGGTTCGCGGAGATTGATGTCGACGAAGCTCGGTGCATCGATAGCATCGGTGAGCTTTCGAAGAGTGGCCCAGCTTTCCTCGTTTCGGAGGGCAAGCGTACCGTGGTACAGCAACCCCGTCGGCTCCTCCATGGCAATCTGCAGAGCGGGATCGGTACGCACAAAGTCCCAGGCTTGGCCCTGCACAATCTCGAAATGGTTCTGGCCATCGATCACGCGCGCAGTCACCCGACCCGTCGGATGCGCCTCGTCGACCTGGATACCGTCGGTCATCAGGTCCCAGCTGGTCATCCGGCCGAGCACTTCCCGCCCCTCGGCGTCATTGCCCACCGCGCTGACTACGAGCGGATTCGCTCCAAAGCCCCTCAAGTGCCAGGCCACATTGAAGGGCGCTCCTCCGAGGACACGGGTTCCGTCGGGGAAGTGATCAAAAAGCACCTCACCGAAGATAAGAGGTCGAGAATGGGTGCGGTGCACGGGCCCCCGACTAGCGCCTTCCTACGTGCAGATGGATTCGGTCCTCGCTAGGCTTCACGTCGCAAGCATGAGCATACCACAGTACCTACTCGCGTCCGACCTTGATGGCACGCTGATTCCTCTTGAGCGGAGTGCTAAGCGCTTGCGGGAGTTGCGGGAGTTCGTGCACGCGGTTCGTGATGCGGAAGGACTACTCCTAGCCTACGTCACCGGGCGTCACCTGGCACTCGCGCAGCGAGGAATTGAGGAGTTCGAGCTGCCGTTACCCGATCTTCTGGTATGCGACGTCGGCACGAGCGTGTATCGCGTCACCGATGGCGTCTATGCACCGGATGAGGAATACCGAAAAGAAATGCGCACCGCCTTTGGGGGGCTGCGTGGAGAAGACGTCAAGAGTGCGCTCGACGGCATCGAGAGTCTGAAGCTTCAGGAAGATGAGAAGCAGGCCGAATTCAAAGTGAGTTACTACACGCCAAAGAATGTCGATTGGGTTCTGAACGAGGCTGCGGACCGCCTGAAATCCGCGGGCGCGAGGGTGAATCTCGTCGCGAGCTACGACTCGGTTTTGGAGCGAGGCCTATTGGATGTGCTCCCCGCCGGAGTCGCCAAGGACTATGCAGTCCGTTACTTGCATGACCATACCAAGATCGCCGCCGAGCACTTGATCTACGCCGGGGACTCTGGAAACGATCGCGCCGCCATGTTGGCCGGGTATCGCGTGATCGTCGTGGCCAATGCCGAGGAATCGCTGAAGTCAGACCTTCGAAAGGAGGCCGCCAAGCGGCGCCTCAGTGGGCATCTCTACTTCGCCCACCACCCTTTTGCGCGCGGTGTCCTCGAGGGTTGTCGGCACTTTGGCGTGCTTTGAGGTGGCGACGATCCTCACCACCACCACACCACGACCGCGAACGCTACGACGGCAAGCGCGACGGATTGCAGCCGGTAGTCTTGGTACCAGGGGAGGGCGCGAACTGCTTCGGCATCGCGAAAGTAGTCCTCGATACGCCACATGTGATCTCGAATCTTCTTCTCGGGTGGAGGAGCGGTGACGAGACTCCCGGCCACGACCAACAAGATGCCAACCACGAACATGCCCGTCGCAGCGTAGAGAAAATGAAGCGTTCCCACGTCAAGCAACTCGACCACGATCCAACCTATTGCCCCCAGCGGTACGCCGATCACGAGACCGGCCAGTGCACCGGTCGCATTAGCTCGCCTCCAGAACAGCCCGAGGACGAAGACAGCCACCACCGGCGGTGTTAGATAGGAGAGGATCGACTGAAGGTACTCCCATAGCGTTGGGAAACGCGAGATCATCGGGGTCCAAGCTACGGCGATCACCATGAAGATCAGGGTGGCGATTCGGCCCAAGGTGGTGAGTTTCTGGCTGTCGAGCTCGGGTCGCGCCACATGCACGAAATCCATCGTGAAAAGGGTGGATGCTGAATGGAGGATCGCTTCGAGGCTCGAAAGCATTGCGGCCGCAAGGACAGCGAGCATGAATCCGCGTAGCCCAACTGGCAGGAGGTCGAACGCGAGCAAGGGAAAGACCATATCCGGATTGTCGAGCCCGGGGTAAAGCACGGTCGCCAGCACGCCGGGTAAGATCAGAATGAAAAGGTTAGGAAGCTTCAACACGCCCGCGAACAATGCGCCCCACCGCCCGTCGTTCAACGTCTGGGCGCCGAGTGCCCGCTGAATGATGAACTGGTTGGTGCACCAGAAGTACATTCCAACGATGAATACCCCGAACAAACCGGGCCAAGGCACCATCTCGTGGTCCGCCGGCTGCATGAGGTGCAGGGCGCCGGGCGGGGCTGCCTCCACAACGGCGTCCCAGGAATCGACGGCCTGCCATGCGAGCACAGCGATGACGGTGCCGCCCGCCAGAATCAACACGGCTTGTAGCGCATCGTTGGCGACCACGGCACCGAGTCCGCCGAACGCGATGTAGACTCCTGCCGCCAGTGCGGCAACCGTGATCGTCACCAAAATCGGCACGCCTGGGAGCAGAATCTTCAGCACCATCGCACCCGCATAGAGCGCACCGGGCGCATCGACCAACATGCTCGTGATCAAGAGCATCGCCGAGAATGCAAAGCGCGACCCACGGCCGAACCGTTCCTCGAGGAATTGCGGAGCCGTGTACACACGCGCGCGCAGAAACGGGGGAAGGAAGAAGAAGGCGAAAACGATCATCAGAAGCGCGGGCATCCATTCGTAGTGATAGACGCTCACGCCACTGTGGTATCCCGCGCCAGGAAGCCCGATGAAGCTGCTTCCGCTCATGTTGGCGACATAGAACGAAAGGCCGATGAGTGGCCATCGCATGCGATGACCGCCAAGAAAATACCCCTCTGCACCTTCACCACGGATCCGCCGGGCGAAAAACCAACCGAACGCGATGCGCGTCAGCACCACGTAACCGATGAGAATACCGAGGTCCCACGCTGTGACCTGTAGCTCCGGCATCTCTCCTCCGTGAGGCACGCAGAATGCCAAGTCGACTCGACGGAGCGCAACTTTGCGGTGTGGGGCTTTCTACGTGATCCAAGGGCGCGCGTGAAGCCCGCCAATCTGGTATGAGAGACTCCTGTGACAGAGGCTGCGGACCTGGTTTCCTGGATCGAGCTTGGCGTGATCGCGAGGCCGCACGGGGTCGACGGCGAAGTTCGCGTGCATTTGTACAATCCCGACTCGACCCTTCTCGAAGAGCTTACCGAGGTGTTCGTGCGGGCGGAACCAGGCGAAGCACCATCGCTGGTGGACGTGATCACGAGCCGACGCGGTCCGAAGGCTTTGCTCATACGCCTTGCCGGAGTGGAGTCGCGAGAAGATGCAGAGGCGTTGCGCGGGTTCACGCTTTGCATTCCCCGCGGGGCGCTCCCTGATCTCGAGGAAGGGGAGTATTACCACGCCGACCTGATCGGGCTGCAGGCGTACGAAGGCGACCGCCCCGTGGGAGAAGTCGTCGAAGTGCTCGACTATCCGAGCGTCGAATGCCTGAAGGTCGAGACCGAGGCGGGCTTCTTGGAGGTCCCCATGCTCCCCAAGTGGCTCGACCGAGTCGATGTCGATGGCGGCAAGGTGCACCTCCAAGCGCTGGATGACATCCCTCTGCAGAAGGGACGCTGATGCGATTCGAAGTCATCACCTTGTTCCCGGAGCTCTTCGAGGTGTTGGACCTCGGTCTTCTCGGCAAGGCCAAAGACGCGGGCGCGATCGAGGTGACGACGATCACGCCGCGCCACTTCGCGCAGGACAAGCATCGCACGGTCGACGACGCACCTTATGGTGGCGGTAGCGGGATGGTCTTGATGCCCGGCCCGTTTGCTGCCGCCATCGACCACCTCGACACGGAACGCGGGGGTGCCCCAACACATCGGGTTCTGCTCACGCCGCAGGGAGCGCCTTTTTCTCAGTCCCATGCACATCGGTTCTCGAAGCTCGAGACGCTGACGCTGGTGTGCGGACGGTACGAAGGATTCGATGAGCGCATCCGATCGTTCGTCGACGAAGAGGTTTCGCTGGGTGATTTCGTGCTGCTCGGCGGAGAAACAGCCGCCCTCGCCGTGATCGAAGCGACGGCGCGATTGCTGCCTGGGGTTCTCGGAAACCAGGACTCCGCGGCTGACGAATCCCATGCCGATGGGCTCCTCGAATACCCGCAATACACCCGACCCGAGGTCTTCCGAGGTCGAGCGGTCCCCGACGTACTCCGCTCCGGAAACCACGCCGCGATCGCCCGGTGGCGACGCAAAGAATCACTTCGGCGCACGCTCGAGCGAAGACCGGAGCTGTTGGAGGGAGCGGAGCTCTCCGAGGAGGACCGCGTGCTCTTGGACGAAATCGCGAGCGAGACGTGAGCCCCGTCTACTGCGCTCTGGTGCACCATCCGGTCGTCGATCGTGGCGGCGAGGAAGTCAGCACGTCGGTCACCAACCTCGACGTGCACGACATCGCCCGAAGCGCACGGACCTATGGGCTACGAGGTTACTTCGTCGTTAGTCCCATCGAGGCGCAGTATCCTGTCGTTCAACGAATCTTGGACCATTGGCGAGAAGGCTCGGGCAAGAATCGATTCCCGGAGCGCGCTGAGGCGCTCTCGATCGTCGAAATCTCCTCATCGGTCGACGACGCGATCACGCGGGTTGAGGCCAGGGAAGGGCAGCCTCCCCGACTGGTGGCCACGTCTGCCCAATCCGGAGTCGGCCGAACGTCGTACGAACTCGAGGCTGCGAGGCTCATTCGCGAACCCCAACCGACACTGCTCCTCTTCGGCACTGGGCACGGCCTGAGCGAGAGTCTACTGCGACGCGCAGACACCGTTCTAGAGCCGATTCAGGGGCCCACCGACTACAACCACCTCTCGGTGCGCGCCGCGGCCGCGATCACGCTAGACCGCCTGCTCGGAAGAAACTCGCGGCCTAAAGACCCGATTTGACCTGATTTTGGGCCCGTGCTACCTCCCGGCTCCATTTTGGTAGAAGGCTTGGCGATGAGTGGAAGCGTTCCAGAAATCGACGCGATCGAGCAGGCGCAGATGCGCGAGCGTCCCACATTCCGAGTGGGCGACACCGTCAATGTGCACTTCCGAATTCGGGAAGGCGACAAGGAGCGCATTCAGGTCTTCAAGGGTGTCGTCATCCGCAAGACCAAAGGGGGCGCCGGCGCTACCTTCACCGTCCGAAAAGTTTCTTCGGGCGTGGGCGTTGAGCGAATCTTCCCGTTGCACTCGCCAAGGATCGAGAAGATCGAGGTCACCGCGCGCGGCCACGTCCGACGGTCTCGCCTCTACTACCTTCGAAACCTGCGCGGCAAGAAGGCCCGGCTCCGCGAACGTCAGCGGCAAACCAGCGACGAAAGCTGATCAGCCTTCTCCGATCGTCAGCGTCGACTCTTCGAACCTGTTCGTATTGGGCACGTGCACCCAAAGACGCCGCTCGGCCACCTTGCCATCGACCACGCTCACGACGATGTATGCGCACGGCCACATGAGCTCGCCCCCGTTGGCGAACGTCGCCGCATCTTCGTCTGAGAAATACGCCCCCGCGTCGCAGTGCGAATGATAGATCACTTTGACCGGGCGCCCTTCGCTCTCACCTTTTTCAAAGGTGCGCGCGGCGCGTAGCTCGTTGATCTTGAAATAGGTGTTCGAGGTGCGAGGGAAGGTGACCGGATCGAGCTCGTGGTACTTGTCGGCTTCGTTCTCCTCGCGCTGGATGCCATCGAGCCTCGCAGGCTCGTCAGCCGGACCGAACACGAAGCCGCAGCTCTCGCTTGGGTAGCACTCGAGCGCGTGTTGCTCGATCTGCGCCATCACCGACCTGGCGATCTCGAGGTCACCCGAGATCCACGGCAGTGCCTCACCACTCATAGCGCTTCTCCCACTTCATCGGCGCGAAGTACCGATCCCCGCGATCGCAGGCGATCGCCACGATACAACCCTCTTCGACACGCTTGGCGACCTCGAGCGCGCCGGCGATGTTGGCCCCGGTGGAGTGCCCGACGTGGAGGCCTTCTTCTGCGGCGAGGCGGTCCGACATGTCCCAGCCTGCGTCGGTGCCCACCGGAAGAATCTCGTCGGGAACGTCGGAGTCGAAGATCTCGGGAACGATCGAGCTACCCATGTGCTTGAGGCCCTCGAGCCCATGCAACGCTTCGGCCGGCTCGAGAGCGATGCACTCGATCTTTCGCGAGTGCTCCCGGAGCCGACGCGTCGTGCCCATGCATGTCCCGCTCGTGCCGAGGCCGGCCACGAAGTGCGTGATCTCGTCTCCGACTTGGTCGAGGATCTCTTGGCCCGTGCCGAGGTAATGCGCGCGGGGGTTCGAAGGGTTTGAATACTGATCGGAGTAGAAGTAGCGGTCCGGGTTCGCGGCAACCAGCTCCCGGGCCTTTCGGATCGCGCCATCTGAACCCTCCATGGGGTCGCTGTAGATGATCTCCGTCCCGAAAGCCTGCGTGATGTCCTTTCGAGCCTTGGAGACATTGGACGGCATCACGAGTGCGACCCGGTACCCGAGGGCGGCGCCGAATAAGCTGTATGCCACGCCAGTATTCCCGCTCGTTGCGTCGATCAGAATCTTGTCGTTGGTTAAGGTTCCGTTTTCGATGGCGTCCAGCATCATCTGAAGGGCCGGGCGGTCTTTCACAGAGCCGCCTGGGTTTGCATATTCGAGCTTCAGATAGATCTTCACTCCCGGAGTTTGTTTTTCGATCGCGCGCAGACGAACGAGTGGGGTGTTGCCCACCGCTTCGACGATCGACTCTATCTTCCGAAACCGCATCCCGCTTAACCCTTGGAAAAAGGGGACTGTCCCCTTTTGGGCGGGAGGGTGAGGTTTGAGGGGAATTCGCGCGGCTGGCCGACTCCGAGGGCTTCCTTCAGGTGCTCAACGGCCGCAAATGCACCGACCACGGCTGCCGCGGGTGCCCGAAGGGAGGCTTTCCCCGCGAAGTGCATCACCGCTTTGGTGGTGGGTACATGCACCGACGTGCCTTCGCCTTCACTCTCCTTGCAGCCTGCTCGTCGAAGATACTCCGCCGCCACAGCGTACGCGTCCGCATCGCCCTCGGCTCCTCGACAAAAGCCGGCTCCGGACAAGCGCTCCTGGCCCGCCTCGCCGATTTCGCTGAGAAGAAGCTGACGTGCGTATCGACGTCTTGCCGCGGCATCGAGGCTCAAAGCTGGGCCCCTCCCGCAATGGCAGGAACGATGCTCAACGTGTCGCCCTCTTTGAGCTCGGTCTGCAGGTTGTCGAGGAACCGGATGTCCTCATCGTTGTGATAGATGTTGACGAAGCGCCGGACGCCTTTTTCGTCGCAGAGTCGATCCTTCATGCCGGGGTGATTCGCTTCGAGGTTCTCGATGACCTCCGCCACCGTGCCGCCGTCGGCGGAGACTTCGTCTTGCCCGCCGGTCAATGTTCGAAGTGGAGTTGGAATGCGTACCGTGACAGCCATGTTCGTTCCTTTCTGAGTCTTAATGGATGCAAGCGGAAGTCATGCCGCGCAAGGCGCCGCGTATCGCTCCGTCCGGAGGTCCCGTATCTCTCCCGTGCAAAGCGGGCAGTCGCTTCGCCGTCGCACCCAAGTCTTGCGGAGCACGCCTTCGAGACCGTGATAGTGCCAAAGCTCGCCGCCCGGACGGTCACCCTCGAGCAGGCGAAACATCAAAGCCGCCTGGAGACCTCCCAGGACGCCGACCACGGGACCGACGACACCCGCCTCCGCACAGGTCTCGACCCGATCCCGCGGGATGTCCTCGAAAAGACACCGAAGACATGCGGAGTCCGGGAGGGCGCACCAAGCCCACCCGTTCCAGCGGATGGCACCCGCCTGCACGGCCGGAATCTCGGCGAGGCGGGCGGCGTCCGCGACCAAGAACTTGGTAGCGAGGTTATCGGCCCCCTCGATCACGAGCGTGTGTCCGTCGAGAAGCTCCACCGCCGTTGACGGGATGAAGCGGCCCTCGACGATGCTGACACCAAGTCTCGGGCATGCCTTCCGGAGGTGCTCCTTTGCGCACTCGGTCTTCGGACGGCCGAGATCTCTCTCGGTAAGGAAGGTCTGTCGGTGAAGGTTGCTCTCCTCGACGACGTCGTCATCGACCACCGTCACGTGCTCGACCGTGCTGTCAGCGAGGAGGCGCAGCACCGGCGAGCCAAGCCCACCGGCGCCCACCATCAATACCCGATGCCTTGAGGTCATTCGAAGTACTCCGAAAGACTGAAGTAGCGCTCCCCAGTGTCGCACAAAATCGTGACGACGTTCTGCCCCGGCTCGAGCTCGCGCGCGACCCGAATCGCAGCCCAGACGTTAGCGCCGGCGCTTATCCCGACGAGCAGCCCCTCTTGGGTCGCAAGCGCGAGCTTGGTCTCCCACGCATCGCGATCCGAAACGCCGACGATCTCGTCGACGACGGCGCTATCGTAGTTTTCCGGCACGAACCCCGCATTGAGGCCCTGAATCTTGGTCGGGCCAGGCTTGCCACCCGCCAACACGGGACTTGCGGCGGGCTCCACGGCGATCACACGCGTGCGTGAATCGTTACCCTTGAGTGCGGCCCCCACGCCGCTCACCGTGCCCCCAGTTCCGACCGCGGCGACGAAAACATCGATCGAATCTCCCTCGAACGCTTGCAAGATCTCTGGGGCCGTCGTCTCTCGGTGCACCTCGGGGTTCGCCGGGTTCGAGAACTGCTCGGGCATGAAGGCGCCACGCTCTTCGACGATGCGGCGCGCAGCCTCGATCGCGCCCTCCATCACGCGGTCCGGCTCAGTCAGGACAATCTCGACGCCGTACGCTTCCAGGAGCGCTCGGCGTTCGAGAGACATGCTCGCCGGCATCGTGAGAACAAGCTTGTAGCCCTTGCGTGCACAGACCAACGCCAGGCCGATGCCGGTATTGCCACTGGTCGGTTCGACGATGATGCTGCCGGGCCGAAGCTTGCCATCGCGCTCGGCCGCTTCGATCATCGCCAGGCAGATGCGATCTTTGACCGAGCCGCCGGGGTTCAGGTGCTCGCCCTTGCCCCACACGGTCGCTCCACCTCTGGGCGAGAGGCGGCGCAAGCGAACGACTGGAGTTTCGCCAACGAGCTCGAGGACGCTATCGACAACGGGTGCTGACATCAGATGGAATACACGTACCGTCGAGGTGGCGCCCGCCGAACGCCATGCGCGTCACCCCGATCACACAGATCCTGGATCGTGATCGCGTCGAAGCACGCCTCGACGCTGTTGGAGAGCTCCGAAAACACCTCTTCGGTGACCGCGCGGCTCATTTCGTCGCCGTTTCCGCTCGCGTCGGCGCCCCCGCCAAGCACGATCGGCCCTTCGAGGGCCCGCACGATGTCGCCGACTCGAATGCCCTCGGGGTTGATCGCGAGCGCGTAACCGCCCCGCGGCCCGCGTTTCGAAGTGACCAAACCGGCCCGCTTGAGATCCTGAAAGATCTGCTCGAGAAAGCGCGGCGGAATCGCCTGGCGACGGGAGATATCCTTGATCTGCGTGGCCTTCCCACCGCTGTGGAACGCGATATCGAAGATGGCCCGGACGCCGTATCGACCTTTGTTGGAGAGCTTCACCGCACGGGATCTATGGGTTCCCGCATCGGAATTGTCAACAATATCTATTCCGCCGGCAGAATGGGCGCCAACGAGTCGGAGCTCCCGCCACGCTCCTCCGCTGGGACGCGTGGCAACCCGTCACCGACATGCAGCGTGGCCCGCTCCAGGATCGCCTCACAGAGGTCGCCGAAGTCGTAGCCCGCACCCGCCGCAATCTTCGGGAGCAGCGACGTCGGAGTGAGCCCTGGCAGCGTGTTGACCTCGAGCACGTACTCGTTTTCATCGGACATCACCAGCAGATCGACGCGGGTCGCTCCCGTGGCACCGACGCAATGCACCGCGCGTTCCGCGAGATTCAACACACCCTGGTATCGCGTCGGCGAAAGCCGTGCGGGAAAATGGTATTGGCTTCCACCCTCTTGGTATTTCGACTTGTAGTCGTAGAAACCGCCTTTGGGCTCGATTTCGATCGCACCGAGCGCGTTTCCGTCGAGCAAGCCCACCGCGACTTCGCGTCCGACGATCAGGCGCTCCACCAAGATCCATTCGTCGAAGCGAGCCGCGTCTTGGCAACGTTCTTCGAGCTCAGCGAGATTGCGCGCGGCACCAGCCCCCACGCTCGAGCCCCCCGAACGGGGCTTCACGAAGCTCGGGAAACCAAATGAGCTATGGATCTGCTCGAGACGATCGAGGTCGTCGCGGCGCACCACGTAATACGGAGGCGTTGGCACGTTGTAGAGACGGAAGAGCTCTTTCGACTTGAGCTTGTCCATCGCCAACGCGCTGGGGAGCACGCCGGAGCCCGTGTACGGAATCCCCATTGTCTCGAGCATCCCTTGGATGCAGCCGTCTTCGCCGTAGGTGCCGTGAAGGGCGATAACCGCCACGTCGATCGTGATCTGTCGCAGCACCCGATCGATGTCGGCATCGACGAAGACCTTTTGAACCCGGTAGCCGCGTGCCTTCAGCGCCTCGTAGATCGCCTCTCCGGTCTTGATCGAGATCTCGCGCTCTGCGCTCACGCCACCGAGCAGTATGCCAATCTCTTTGTCCTTCATCCGAATCTCCTCGACGCACCCTCTTGCGAAGAACGAGCCAATCCAACTTCACCCCGAATCTCGGTCGGGTGGCTCTCGACTCGTGTCTCGCGTGCCACGACGGCGTCGCCAAACTGACACGAAAGACCGCTGCACATTCCGACTTGGCTGTAACAGCGGGGATCGGCCAGAGCCAATTATCCGCAGGCGGGCCGTATGGACCTCGGAAAGGTCAAAGTCAACTGGGACGGGTTAAGGCGTGGCAACACACAGCGGAGTCGGAATCTGGGTCGCCTATCGAGCCGTTTGATTGCCTCGGCGCGGTCGTGATGGTAACCGATTAAGCAGGAGGGGGTCTTCGGACCCTAAGACTCAATCATCAACCGCTTTTGTCCGGTCGGAGTGCGAACGAGCATGGCTGACAGCCTGCACGGGTGGAGCGATTCTTCGCTCCCCGTCGCAGCGCTCGCAGGGCCATCCGTCATCGCCCATCGGAGTGACAGGAACGACAACGAACATGACATTCACGGAAGCAGCCGTGGAGGTGCTCCGGCTTACCGGAAAGCCCCTCCATTACAAGAAAATCACCGAAATCGCGATCGAGCGAAATCTCTTATCGCACGTCGGTAAAACCCCCGAAACCACCATGAGCTCGAGGCTCGCCACCATGGTCAAGAAAGACCGCGGCGATGCTCCGATCATCAAGGTGAAGCCTGGCGTTTTTGCCCTGCGGGAACAGGACGACGACGCGGCCGAAGAGCTGGCGGATGCCGAGCCCTCCGGGGAGGAATTGAAGGGTCTTCCCGAGTCCGCCGAAGCGGACGAGGAGGCGATCGAGGCCGAGTCGGAGGAGCCGGCGGACGAGCCAACCGAAGGCGAACCGAGCTTCGTCTCGCAAGAGCACCCGGGCGCTGACGTTTTTCCGGTGGAAGAGGATGACGACGAGCTGATTCTCGCCAACCTCGACGATGAATCTCGTGGCGGCGCAAAACGGCCCCGTAAGCGCCGGCCCAGACGCCGCCGAGAACGGGATGAGCCACGCCAAGGCGCAGCCAGCGAGGGCCGGAGCTCGCGGGACCGACAACGGCGGGAGCCTGAGCCGAGGGCGACCCGCACGGCCGAGCCTGGAGAAGCGGTCGGTCGCGACCTGGCGGATGCCATCGAGCAAGCCCTGCGGGGACGTGACCGTCAACCGAGAAGCTTGTTTCAGGTGGCAGAGGCCTTGATCGCGGCTGGAAGGCTGTCTGGGGGGCCGGCGGACCTGGCTCCGACCCTGGCTGCGGCCATCCGTGGCGACAACGCCCGTCGTAGGGCCTCCGCCGCGCGCCCGAGGTTCCGCGAGTCCAATGGCTCGGTTTCGCTCCTCGAGTGGGACCATCCGAGCGATGCGGTCAAATCCGAAGAAGCTGCGGTCCGGGCCGCCAGACGCCAGCAGGAGGAGGTTCGCCGAGCCCTGATCAAGCGGCTCCGCGACTTCCCAGATGGGGCGCTGCTCGAGTTGATCGCCACTTGGTTGAACGCCGTGGGCGTTCATTCGCTTCGCGGAGTACGGGCCGAGACCGGAGACTTCAGCTTGGCAGGCACTTTGCGGCGTGGCCCCGAAGAGACGCCATTGGCCATCACCATCCACCGCGGCAAGCAGCCGCTCACCAATGACTCCATCATCGCGCTGCGGGGTGCGCTGCACCAGTTCGATCACGCACGTATCGGATGGGTGATCACCCTCGGCCAAGTTCGAGAGGGGATCCATCTAGAGGCGCATGCCGACGGCGCGGCCCCTTGCGCAGTATTCGATGGGGACGCCCTGGCAAGGTCGATGGAAGAGGTCGGTGTCGGCATTCAGCGTGTCTCAGTGCCCTTGGCGGTGCTCGACGTAGAGCTGCTCGACTCGCTCGGCGGGCCGGCCCGTGCATCTTCATCGGACGACGCGACCGAATCGAACGGCTCGAAGCGCCGCCGCAGCCGTCGACGGGTGCGACGACGCTCCCCACGGGACCAAGGAGGCGAGGAGCCCACCACCGAAGACGATTCCCTCGCGGCGAGGAAAGCTGCCGAGGAGCCGTCCGAAGCGCCAGAGAGCGACGCGCCACAGCCTGTCGAAGCCTCTGAAGCCACTGAAGACAAAGATAAATTGGCTGCTGAGGGACCCTCGGATCCCAGCCTCGAGGCCGAGCAGCTGTAACTCGTTTGATACGGTGTTTTCGCACCCGGGTGGCGCAAGGTGCGCTCATGGCCTACCGTCGGGGCCTCCTGATGGATTTCGGGGGTAATCGGCATGCGGATCGCACTCTTATGTCTCGGCGTTGTGCTCATCAGCGCGTGGAACTCGCACACGGTGGCGGGTCCCTCGTGGACCGCGCCCGTGCCGGCATCCGAGGAAGTCGCCGAGGGGATCGACTATCGGTCCGCCGTCGGTGATCACCCCACGGCGATCGCGCTCGCGCGTGCGATCGACGCCCGCCTGATCGTGCGTGAGAGCCGACGTGGTGAGCCGATTCACGTGCAGCACTGCCGTTTGACGGAGGGTGGCTGCCGCGCGCGCATCGCAACGCTTTCTAGATTGATCACCGAGGCGAGTAACCGCGCCGGCATCGACCCCTTCCTCACCGCCGCCATCGCAATGAGGGAGTCGGGCCTCAACCCGCTGGCTGTCAGCCCGGTCGGGGCGCGCGGAGTGGTACAGCTCAACCCCAAGTATCGAGGCAAGACGGTGCCCTTCATCTACAACGAGCGCTACCGAGAGGCCTGCAGCCTCCGCCCGGGTGCATGTCAGCGTGAGGTGATCGAGGCGGGCCTAGGCCTTCTGAAGTGGGCCACGACGCGATGTGGCGATGACGTCGGGCAGGGGTTGTCTTGGTACAATTCGGGCCGATGTTCAAAGAACGCGTACAGCTCCGGAGTCCTTCGTGAGCGACGGCGGCTCCTGCGGCTGGCCAAGATGGCCGACCCGGCGGCCGAAGCGGTTTTTGTAGACTAGACGTCGGATTTTTGGGTCACGATCACGCGCTGAAAGGCCCGCCCCATGGCCTCGGCCACCGCCTCGATCGGTGTCGAGTCTGAACCTGGGTCGGTCGCGCAAAGCAAGCCGCCGATGCGGTTCCCGATCAGCACAGGGGCGATGACGATTTCCCGACCGCTCCCAAGCGCCGCGCGTAGCAGGTGGTCGGCAGCCGTCTGGCCGAAGGGACCGCGGAATACCTCGCCGCTGTGGATCACGTCATTGAGAACTGAAGGGTTGGTCGCAGGAACCCACAGGCTTCGAATGCTCGCGCTCGTGATGTCGCCACCCGCGCCGTCCCAGCCTCGAAAGACGCCCTTGCGGAGCGCCAGGAAGGCCGCCGCCCGCGCCGCAGCCAAGCAAGCTTCGCAACCGGCGCGTACCACATCGTCGCGCGTGGTGACGCGCCCGAGCTCGGTGAGGTCTGGGTTTACAACCTCAGGGGCCGCCAACGATGAGGGTACGGGGGCGCTTTCCCGGCCGCCGGTCGATCGATCCCACGCCCGATCCCAAACCGGGCTGGCTGTCGCCGCCAGCAGCGCCGGGTCAAAGGATTGAAGCGTTTGGCCGGTATCGCCCGTCGAGGTTTTCTGCCCGGTCGGTTTTCCGTGGACCGAAGGCACGACACCGCTTGGGTAGCGCTGACGCGCCAGTGCAAAAGGGTCGCTCACCAAAGTCGGACGATCGGCGGGATACGCACGCTCGAGAGCGGCCATCAAGTCGGAGAGCTTTGCGACGGTTGGCAAGATCGCGCCTCCGAGCGCCTCGGACAATGCGCGAACGGCCTCTTGGTCGGTGGGATCGGCCATTGCCACGATAGCCCCTGCCGGGCTTGGTCGGAGCGGCATCGCACATAGCTCGTGGGCCTCGGAGCCGGGCAAACGACGAACCAGATCGAGATCGGCTCGGGCGAGCTCTTGGGCCTGAAGCATCGGTCCGAAACCAAGCGAGACGAAAAAGCCGGCGAGGATGCGCTCGTCGAGACCTTGCCCGATCAGATTGCGAACGAGTTGGGGCGATGGAAGCTCAGCACCACGTGCCTGACTCGCGCGCACCTGCGCCTCGGTCACGAGCCCGACCTCGAGCAGCTGTGCAATCCATCCCTTTTCCATATCTCATCCCTAGCCAGCGTCCCCGCGTGCGGCAAGCAAGAGAGGCTGATAGCATTCATCCTTGAATGGCTCGGGTCCTGCAGATCGAGGACGACCCCAACAATCGCCGCCTCGTCCAGAAGCTGCTTGGAGCCGCGGGGCACGAAGTGATCGAGGCAGAAGGCGGGGTCGAGGGCATCCGCCTGGCCCGTGAGATGCTGCCGGACTTGGTTCTCGTGGACATCAACATTCCGGACCTGGACGGCTACGAGGTGACGCTGAGGCTGCGAGGTATGCCCGCCCTTAAAGACGTCCCTATCGTCGCGATCACCGCCGAAGCGGACCGCGATTCGACCCTCGCCGTGGGATGCGACGGGTTTATCGCCAAACCGATCGACGCGGCGCATTTCGCGGAAACGATCAACCAGTTTCTCGAGGGCCATCGCGAGTGGACGGACGATGAGAGCGAATTCCTACTTCGTGAACGCACCCAGAAGATCGTCGAGCACCTTGAGAAAAAGATCGTCGAGCTTTCCGAAACCAACACGCGCCTCGAAGATGTCGCGCGCCTTCGGCGGGAGTTTCTCCAGAATGTGAGCCATGAGCTCGCAACGCCGATGACCCCGGTCGTCGGCTATCTCAGGCTACTGCTCAACGAAGAGCTGGGCCCGCTCACCGATCTTCAGCGCAAGTGCTTGGGGTCGATCGAAACTTCGACGCAGCGCCTCCGATCGGTGGTCGACACCCTGCTGGATGTGAGCTCGTTGGAAACCGGCCGGATGCACTACTACACGCGCGAGTACGACTTTGGTGAGGTCGCAGCGAATGCGCTCGCGCAGATGCGCCCGACGTTCGAAGAACGTGACGTGACCCTGGTCGAACGGATCCCTGACACGCCACTTCCCGCCCAAGGCGACCCCGACAAGCTCTTGAGAGCGATGATTCACGTGCTCGACAACGCGTCCAAGTTCACGCCGATCGGAGGGCAAGTCGCTGTCGAGGTGCGGCCCGAAGGCGACGCGCATCTCTTGTTCGGCGTCGCCGACAGTGGCCCTGGCGTGCGGCCCGAGCACATCGCGCGAATCATGGAGCCTTTCTATCAGGTCGACGGGTCCGTGACCCGCGAGCAGGGCGGCGTCGGCCTTGGGCTTGCTTTCGCAAGAAGGGTCACCGAAGCCCTCGGCGGGGGTGTCGAGATTTCGAGCCCGCCGGCGGGGGAGGTCGCGGAACGACAGCTCTCGGGCACTCTCGTGGAGCTTCGCGTCGGACGCACACCGGATCGACCCGAGATAGCCTCCCCATGATCTATCTCGACCACCACGCCGCCGCGCCAACCTCGGAGTTGGTCCGGCAAGCAATGGCCGACGCTTCGGCGATCGCCTGGGCCAACCCTTCGAGCACGCACCGCGCCGGACAAGCTTCCCGCCAACTGCTCGAGAAGGCGCGCGCGCTCGTCGGCCAGTCGATTGGAGCAGCGCCAGCCGATGTCGTGCTCACCGGCGGCGGCACCGAAGCATGCAATCTCGGCGTCCGAGGTTTGGCCAAAGGGCGCCGAAAAATCATCACTACCGCAGTCGAGCATCCCGCGGTGGCTGAGAGCGTCCGCCACCTGGGCCGCGACGGACGTGAGGTCTTGGCAATGCCCGTTCTGGCTGGCAGGCCTCCCGCGCCCGGCGAGCTAGCCCCCCTCTTGAGCGACGACGCCTTGGTGGCGCTCCACTGGGTCAACCACGAAACGGGCACCCTCTTCCCCGTGCATGACTATGCGCAACTTTGCCGAGCGCACGGCGCTCGGTTGTTCGTCGACGCGACCCAAGCGCTTGGCAAAGTGCCGATCGACGTCGCTTCGCTCGAAGCCGACGCGGTCGCCTTCGCTGCGCAAAAAATCGGCGGGCCCGCGGGAGCTGGAGCCTGTTGGGTTCGCCGCGGGATCGAGCTCGACACCGTTCTGGCGGGAGGCTCACAAGAGCGCGGCCGGCGGCCGGGCACTCTCGACACCTTGAGCATGGTCGGCTTTGGCGCGGCGGCGTCTTCGATCGGGCGACGTCTCGACCAGCAGACGACCATCGCAGCCCTCCGCGACCGACTGGAATCGGGTCTCCTTGCGCTCGGAGCGGTGCCCAATGCCGTAGAGCCGAGGACCACAACGGTCTGCAATGTGAGCTTCCCGGGATGGGAGGGCGCGATCCTCGTCGCGGCCCTCGACCTCGAGGGCGTCTGTGTCTCCACGGGGGCAGCCTGCTCGTCCGGTTTGCAGCAGCCCTCCGTCGTAATCCGCGCGATGTATCCGGATGAGCAGTGGCGGGCTGGCTCAGCCGTTCGAATCAGTCTAGGTATCGAGACCACGGACCAGGATATCGAGTTAGCAACATTGGCCTTTCAGCGCGTCCTCTCCCGGAGCCAAGGACAAAAGCTCAACCAGATTTGAGGTCCAACGAAGAAAGTTTCTAGTTGATTATAGACTTACTGCATAAATATATGATTTTATTATGTAAGTACTCAACGGCTTTTGCCCGATACACGTTTCCTTTAAGTGTAACAGATCACGGTTGTTTTGTTCAGTAGTCGTACGATGACCGAACCGAAACGCATCTTGGTGGCCATGAGCGGTGGGGTGGACTCCTCGGTGGCAGCTGCCTTGCTACACGAAGCGGGCTACGACCTGATCGGGGTGACGCTGCACCTGTGGGATGCCGAAGGAGCGCAGCAGGTGGGCCGTTGCTGCGCCCCCGAGGACCGCGACGATGCACGACGCACCTGTGAGCATCTCGGGGTCCCGCACTACGTCCTCGACCAGCGAGACGCGTTTCGCAAGCATGTTGTCGACCCCTTCGTCACCGACTATCTCGCGGGGCGCACGCCGATTCCCTGTGTGAGCTGTAACCGCACGGTGAAGCTCACGCACTTGGCAGATCTCGCCGAGCGTTTCGGGGCAAGCCACATCGCGACCGGCCACTACGCACGTCTCGATCGCTCCTTCGATGGGCGACTACGACTCCTGCGTGGCTTCGATGCCGACAAAGATCAAAGCTACTTCCTATTCGGGCTACCCCAATCGACCCTCGAGAGGGTTGTTTTTCCACTCGGCGAGCTGACGAAACCCGAGGTTCGCAAAGCCGGCCGTCGACTCGGTGTGCCCAACGCCGACAAACCCGATTCCCAAGAGCTCTGCTTCGTGCCGGACGGGCGAGTCGGGGATTTCGTCGGTCGGCAGGGGCGTGAAAGCAAGCCCGGGCGGATCCTCGACTCGGACGGCACCGTCCTCGGGCACCACCAAGGGGTCGCCAACTTCACTCGCGGGCAGCGGCGGGGACTCGGCCTTGGTGGCGGAGGCGCCCGCTACGTGCTTCGCATCGTCCCGAGGACGGACGACGTGGTCGTTGGTCAAGAGAAAGACCTGTACGATCGAGAGCTCGTCGCCAAAGATGCCCATTGGGTTGCCGACCGGCCCGCCGAACCTTTCGAGGGGGAGATCCGGATTCGCTACCGTCATCGAGGCGCCGTCGGCGATATCACTCCGACCCGAGATGGTTTCGAGGTTCGTTTCGCCGAGCCCCAGCGCGCGATTACGCCCGGGCAGGCCGCGGTGGTATACCGTGGTGACGAGGTGATCGGTGGCGGTTTCATCGCGTGAGCTCGGTGCCTGGATTTCGAGCATGTTGGTTGTGCTGCTCCTTGGAAGCTGCGCCACCGGCCCTGGCGAGGGCAGCGCGGTCGGGCAGGTGTGGGCTCCGGACTGCGGCCTCGACGGCCAACCGTTCTCGCTCGATCCAGACTTCTTTGGCATGGAGCCGAGCAGGTCGGTAGAGATCATCGACATGAGAATGCAGCGGGGTGGCGACCTCCAGAACTTGAGCGATGGCGTTTCGTTTTTCATCGCCGAGCCCGAGTTGCTGAAGAACGAAATGCTCGGGGTCGACATCGAGTTCGAGCTCCTCGGCTCGCCGGTCCAGATGACGCTCTACCTCAACGAAACCTGTCCGGGACTTTCGCGAATCCCGGTCGTGTACCGGGCGGTCTCCGGGATCATTCGCTTCGATGAGTTGTATGTCCCTTGGGTCGACAACGAAAACCGGATGACCACGGCAGAGTTCACCGATGTAGAGCTGGTCGACACCGCCGATCCCGAGATCCGGCGCGCCGTCTTGAGCGGGGATATCAGCTTCTTGGTACAACGGGGTAAGCCGCCTCAGAACTTCGCGGATTGATGCCTCGAACCCACCAAGTCGCGGGCAGGGTCCGCGCGGTCGGACGTGGCGGTGATGCCGTGATCGAGACGGGCGAGGGCATCGTGCTGGCGCCAGGGGGCCTGCCCGGTGAACAGGTCGAGCTCGAGCTCACGCGGGCCAGGCGCGGCGCCGCTCGGGGTAGAATCATTCGACTGCCCGAAAGAGCTCAGGAGAGACGGGAGCCGCCGTGCGCCGTCGCGGATCGCTGCGGCGGGTGCCCGCTGATGATCGCCGAGATGTCGCTCCAGCGGCGGATCAAAGAAAGCTTCCTTCGTGAAGCCTGCGAGGGGCTCCCCGGGGCGAGCGATTCGGAGCTCGTCTGGGTCGCGGCTCCGGAAGAGCTCGGCTACCGACGGCGAGCCCGACTCGCGTGGTTCGGGCAGACGTTCGGGTACCGTCAGCGACACTCCGCGCGAGTCGTCGACATCGCGCGATGCATCGTCTTGGCCCAACCGCTTCAACGCGCATGGGACGCCACTCGCGAACACCTGCGCACGTCGATCGGTGGTCAGGGAGAGATTCAGCTCTCGCTCTCCGATGCCGTGGTCGTGGTCGAGCTTCGGACCTCGGACGAACAGAGACCCGAGCTGTTCGACGCATGCAGCCAGCTTTCACAAACGCTAGGGATCGGGGGAGTCAGCCTTCGCAGCAGCGACACTGGAAAACCAGCCGTGTGGGGGGAGGCAATGGTGGGGGCCCGGGCACACGACGGAAGTTCATTGTGGGGCCCTGCCGGCTCGTTTTCGCAAGCCAATGATCGAATCAACCAGATGCTCGTAGAGCACGTGGTGGCGCTCGCGGAGCCCGCGGGCATGCGTGTTCTCGAGCTCCATTGCGGCATTGGGAACTTCACCGTTGCGTTGGCAGAGACCGCAGGAATGTTGGTCGCAGTCGAGCAAGACGCCAGCGCAGTCGACGCTTGCAGAGCGAACTTGGCTGCACGCCGACTCCAGGCGCGCGTCGTCGAAGGCAACGCCAACCGACCGCCCAAAGGGCGCTACGACGTGGTCGTGCTCGACCCGCCGCGGCAAGGCGCCAAAGATTTCTTCGAAGAGGCCGACCATTGGCGCGGCACTCGTCGAATCGTCTACGTCTCGTGCGACACCGCGACCCTGGGTCGCGATCTGCGTCTAGCCCGTGACCGCGGCTATCGCATCGATCGGATGATCGCGTTCGACATGTTCCCACAAACGGCTCATCTCGAAAGCTTGGTCCGGCTCGTGCCCCGTTGAGCGTTGCTCCAACCGTGCGGTAGCGCTAGCGTTTCGCTGAGTATGCGCTGCCCTTATTGCGGAACCTTGGAAAACCGCGTGATCGACTCGCGTCTCTCGCAGGCGGGAGAGGTGACTCGTCGACGTCGCGAATGCGAGAGCTGCGGGCGTCGCTACACGACCTACGAGCGCGTGGAACAGATGACTCCCTTGATCATCAAGAACGACGGTAGACGCCAGCCCTACGATCGAAACAAGCTTCTCGCTGGGCTTCGCCGTGCGTGTGTCAAGCGGCCGGTTTCCGCCGAGGCGCTCGAGCGCCTGCTTGGTCAGGTGGAGCGATGGATGGCCGACACGGGCGAACAAGAAATCTCGTCGGCCGACCTCGGGGAACGCGTGCTCTTGGACCTTCGCGAGCTGGACGAAGTCGCCTACGTTCGTTTTGCGAGCGTGTATCGCGATTTCCAGAACGCGGGCGAGTTCCTCGACGAGCTCACCCAGCTGAAAGAGTGAGATGACGTCGGACGACGAACGTGGCTTCATGCAGCTAGCGCTCGAAGAAGCGAGGCGAGGCCGAACGAGCCCGAATCCGCGGGTCGGTGCGGTTCTCGTCGAAGGAGGCGAGGTCATCGCGAGCGCCTATCATGTCGCGGCGGGAGAGGCGCATGCCGAGGTTGCCGCGATTCGAAACGCCGGCCGCCCTGTCGCGGGTGCCACCCTTTATGTCACCCTCGAACCTTGTAATCACCAAGGTCGAACCGGACCTTGCACCGAAGCGATCATCGAGGCAGGCATCGCCCGCGTCGTGATCGGCTGCCGAGATCCCGCAGCCCACGGCCCCGGTGGGATCGAGCGACTCGAACGCGCGGGCATCGAAATCGAGCTCGGCCTGCTCGAAGACGAAGCGACGGCGCTCGTGGCGGACTTCGCCAAATACGTCGAGACTGGGCTGCCATTTGTGACGTTGAAGGCGGCGATGACGCTCGATGGCAAGATCGCCAGTCGAACGGGCGAGTCGAAGTGGATCACAGGGGAACCCGCGCGCGCCGAAACCCATCGCATGCGCGCCGACTCCGACGCGATCCTCGTAGGCGTCGGGACGGTACTCGCAGATGATCCCCGTCTCACCGTCCGGCACGTCGCAGGGATCGACCCGGTTCGGGTCGTGTTGGACGCCGACCTGCGCACGCCCCCTGACGCCGCAATCCTCGACCCCAAGGGAGAATCCGACGCCCCCGCCTGGATCTTTCACGCCGAGGATGCAGATCCTTCCCGCAGAGACGCCCTCGCGCGTCCCGAGGTGGAGCTCATCGCCGTTCCAAGACACGCGCGTGGGGTGGACCTCGGAGTCGTTCTGAAATCGCTCGGCGAGCGGGGCATCGTGCGCTTGATGGTAGAAGGGGGCGCTGACGTCCACGGTTCGTTCCTACAGGCGGGGCTTGCCGATCGGGCGGCGATTTTCATCGCGCCGCGGATCATGGGGGACGCAGAAGCAATTCCCTTTGCAGCTGGGAGTGTGGTCGACTCGGTCGACGGATGCTCGCGTTTGGTGCACACCGAGATCCGCACGTTGGGGACCGACTGGTTGGTCTCGGGCGACTTCGAGAGGACAGCGTAGATGTTCACCGGCCTAGTGGAGCAAATCGGGACGATCGATCATCTCGAGCGCAAAGACGACGGGCTGGCACTGCGGATCGCATGCGCCTTGCAGCACTTCGAACTGGGAGAGTCGATTGCCGTCGATGGCGCTTGTTTGACTGTCAAAGCTTTCGAGGAGGGGCTCTTCGAGGCAGATGCCTCGCTCGAAACGCTGGACAAGACCAACCTTGGTGACCGCGAAGAAGGGGACCGAGTGCATCTCGAGCGCGCGCTGTCGCTCGGAGATCGATTGGGAGGACATCTGGTGACCGGGCACGTGGATGGGGTAGGCAAGCTGGTCGAAAAAGCGCCCTCGGGGGACTACGTCCGCGCGACGTTCAGAGTCCCTCCGCGGCTCGCGCCATTCCTCGCGCCCAAGGGGTCGATTACGGTGAACGGTGTGAGTCTGACGGTGAACACCGTTACAGTCGATCGGTTCGACGTCATGTTGGTGCCGTACACGCTCGAAGAGACGACCTTCGGCGAAATGCCTCACGGGACGCGCGTCAACCTCGAGGTCGACGTTCTCGCCAAGTACGTCGCAAGCCTCATGGGCAAACCGGGGGTGGACGGCGGATCGGCCGCTGGGCGCTGATGACTTGGAGCAGTCCGCTGGAATCAACGGCGATTTCGCGTCATGGTCCCGGCCAGATGACGAGCGCGATCGAGCGGGTAGTCGCGGCTCTCGATGACATCCGAGAAGGAAAAATGGTCATCGTGGTCGACGACGAAGACCGCGAAAACGAGGGCGATGTGTGCATGGCTGCCGAAAAGGCGGACGCCGACACGATCAACTTCATGGCCCGCCACGCGCGCGGCTTGATCTGCCTCAGCCTCACCGAAGATCGGATTCGCCAGCTCGACCTCCCGATGATGGTGGACAACAATCGCTCGTCACGCGCTACCGCATTCACCGTCTCGGTCGAAGCTCGCCGTGGGGTGACCACCGGGATCAGCGCCGCCGACCGAGCCCACACGATCCTCACCGCCGTGGCCGACGATGCGGGGCCTGCCGATCTCGTGAGCCCCGGCCACGTTTTTCCCCTGAAGGCCGTACCCGGGGGCGTTTTGCAGCGCACCGGTCACACCGAGGGCTCCGTCGACCTCGCGCGCCTTGCGGGCTTGAAACCCGCGGGCGTCATTTGCGAGATCATGAAAGACGACGGCACGATGGCTCGCTATGAAGACCTGGTCGAATTCGCGAACGAGCATGACCTGCGGCTGATCACCATCGCCGACCTGATTCAGTACCGACTGGCGCGTGAGCGCCTGGTGACTCGACTTCGACAGACACCGGTGAAAATGCCAACCGGCCAAACGTGGACCGCATCCGTGTACCAGGTGCAGGTCGGCCGGGACGAGCAATTCATGGCGCTGAGCTACGGCGACATCACCTCGAAGCCGACGCTCGTTCGAGTCCACCGTGGGAGTGTGCTTGGCGATGCATTTCAGGTTCGCATGCGCGAGCGCGTTCACATCTCCGATGTCGTGGCGGCAGTCGAGCGCGAAGGCAATGGCGTAATTCTGTTCTTGCCGGGCCATCCGGACCCCGATACGGACTTGGCGTTCTATCTCGACGAACCGATTCAGCGACCGCCCGAAGAACCAGGCGTGGTCCTCCGCGAGTACGGCTTTGGCGCCCAGGTGCTGGCCGACCTCGGGCTCGAAAAGCTGCGCGTTCTCACCAATAGACCTCGTCGAATTCCAAGTCTCGATGCCTTTGGGCTGGAGGTGGTCGAGCAACTCAGGGTGTCTGCGGGTGGAGAGCTCGCGCCGGCGGGACCAGTCCCGCAGAGAACGCCATGAGTAGCGATCCGAACAGGCCGCCCAAGCCGATCGATGCACCGGCCGACGCGCGCTTTGCCATCGTATGGTCCCGCTTCAATCGCCCGGTCGTCAGCAAGCTGCTCGACGGCGCGAGGAACTGCCTCGCGGAGCGCGGTGTGTCGGACGAGGCCGTGTACGTCGCAGAAGTGCCTGGCTCATGGGAGCTTTCCTATGCCGCTCGGCAGTTGGCTCTGAGTGGTCGGTTCGACGCGATCATCGCACTGGGTGCGGTAATCCGTGGTGGCACCCCTCACTTCGACTACGTGTGCGATGGCGCCATGCAGGGCCTACTTCGCGTCATGTTGGACACCGGTCTCCCTATCGTGTTCGGCGTTCTCACGACCGACGACGAGCAGCAAGCGCTCGACCGGGCAGGGGGATCGCACGGCAACAAAGGGCGTGACGCCGCGCTCACCGCGATCGAAATGGTCCTCTTCGACCGAAAGCTCGAGAACGATGGGATCCCGACGCAAAGGACGTGAGGCGGCCCTCCGCATGCTCTACTCCATGGATGTCGCGGGCGTGAGTGGCGCCCACGCGATCAAGGCCTACTGGGGTCACCTGGCCGATCCGGGCTTGGCGGGCGAGGAGGGCGAGTTCGCGAACGAGATCGTCCGGAGCTACGCGGAGCACGAAAAGGCGATCAACGAGATCATTCGCGCTTCGAGTCACCATTGGCGGCTCGAACGGATGCCGATCGTGGATCGCAACGTCCTTCGAGTCGCCATCGTCGAGCTCCGCGACATGAAAGACATCCCGAAGCGAGTGACCCTCAACGAAGCGGTCGAGCTCGCAAAGCGATTCGGCTCGGAGGGCAGCGGTTCTTTCGTGAACGGGGTCCTCGATCGGATCGCAACGGAGTTGGGGAAGTCGTGATCGTGTACGACTTCATCCCTCCTGAGCAATCTAGCATGGACGAGCTTCAAACCGAGTTGATCCTCTTGCCGTTCTTCGAAGACGAGCGGCCACTGCGGGGCGCTGCGGGACTGATCGATTGGAGGCTTTGCGGGGCGCTTTCGCGACGGCTGGCCGGTGGCGATCTTCGAGGCAGCTTCGGCGAGAAGGGTTGGACGATCACGCTTCCGAAGCTCAAGGCCGAACGCTTGTTGTTGTTTGGGCTAGGCCGAAGCGAAGCTTTCGATGGACGGGTTGCTAGAGAAGCATCTGCGCTGATCGCCAAGGCGCTCACCGGCGCCAAGCTCGCGACCGCCGCACTGGCACTGCCTGGTCGGAGCATGGATCGCCTGTCGGCGGAGGACGCCATGCAGCACTGGCTCGATGCGAGTCGACGCGACCTCGCGCTCCTGGAGCTCACCATCATCGAGCGTCGCGCGGACCACAAGGCACTTGAGTCGGTGATCGACGGGCTTCGCCGCCAGGCCGAGTCGCCGCTCGGCTAGCGCCGACGCTTGGGCTTGTGGGCGGAGCGCGCCTTGGTCCGCCGCTTCGCTTTCTTCGCGGGGCGGCGTTTCCTGGTCGGCGCGGTCTTCTTCTTCGCGCTCTTGCGCTTTTTTGGCGTCGGCTTGCGCTTGGCCTTTTTGGCGGGCGCACGTCGTTTCGCCGGTTTTCGCCTGGTGGTCTTTTTGGCAGCACGCCGCTTCTTTTGGGGGGAGCGCTTGTGGGTCGCACGCTTCTTGGTGGCGGTACGCCGCTTTGCCGGCCTCCTCTTCTTCGATGCAGCCCTCTTCTTGGCGGCCGCCTTCTTTTTGGCCGCGGCCTTCTTGCGCTTGAGCGCATCGGTCTTCTTCTTTTGAGCAGCCTTCTTGCGTTTGAGCGCATCCGCTTTCTTCTTTTGGGCGGCCTTCTTTTTGGCGAGCTCCGCTTTCTTCTTTTGGGCAGCCCGTTTCTTTTCGAGAGCGGCCTGCCTCTTTTCGGCAGCCTTGCGTTCGGCTTCGGCGCGCTTCTGTCTCGCTAGCTCGGACTTGCGCCTAGCTTCGGCTTTCTTGCTAGCCACCTCTGCCGCCCTACGAACCGCTTCGGCTTTCCGCTTGGCCTCGGCCTTTCTTCTTTGGGCTTCCTTTCGTGCCGTCGCCTGGGCACGTGCGAGCTCGCGTAGATCGATCGTCTTGGATTCGACGCGAGGCCTCGTCTTCTTCGGCTTTTGCTCCTCTTCGACCTCCTCGTCCTCGGCGGAAGGCTGAGGCGCAGGGACGAGCGGGCGACGCGGGGCGGGGCGACTGGCCTTGATGCCGGAGAGCGGAAGGTGCCCCGCCTTCTTCGCCGCGGTGTATGCCGCGCGCATGGCGCCAGGCTTGGCGAAATACTTCTTCATCGGGTCGAGGTAGTGAGTCCGCCAGATCTGCCGGCAGGCCGCCCCGAGACCTTCGGGAATCCCCGTATGGGTGACCTCGACCTTGGTCCCGCCTGCGATCGGCTCAAACGTGATATCGACCCGTGAGTCGCTGGAGCCCTGCGGAAAATCCCGTGTTCGCCAGGTCATCGCGATGCGGCTTCCGGTCACCAGATAGACGTGCGTGGCGTCCACGAAACCATCGTGCGCTACGACTCGCCCGCCTACCCAAGGGTCCACCGTGGCCCGCGCGCCCGTGAACGCGCTATGGTGGCGCTCGTCCATCCACGCAGAATAAATACGGTTTGGACTTGCGGGTATCACGGACGAAACAGTGAATTCTTCCGTGGCCATCGCCCTGCTACGTTCCTTGACTCGGTCGGTTGTATAAGTCCATGAAAGTCATTTGAAAACCAAAAAATACGGGGCTCCCGGCGCGATAAGTACTCGATTTTCGTCATTCTGTAACCTCTTAGGGTAGCTTTGAGCCCGGAGCCCGCCGATCGCGAGGGGTTTCTTGACCACATCCCCCTCCGTGCTTCGATGGATCGTCCGATGGCCCACCGCGCTCCCCGGCATCAGTTCTGGATCGACCGCGGCGGAACCTTCACCGACTGCATCCACCGCGACCCAAAGTCAGGAGCGCTTCGGGTGGCGAAGGTCCTTTCGTCGGACGAGGCCCCCCTGATCGGCATCCGCCAGCTTCTCGCTCTCGGACCCAACGACCCGATGCCAGCAGCGGCCGAGATCCGAATGGGGACGACCTTGGCGACCAACGCCCTTCTAGAGCGAAAGGGTTGTCCGTGTGTGCTCGTCGCGGATCGGGGGCTTGGAGACCTCACGCGGATCGGCGATCAAACGCGTCCCGATCTGTTTGCTCTCGACATCGAGAAGCCCGCGGTCCTTCCCAATTGGGTGATCGAGGTCGACGCCCGTATGACCGCAGATGGGCAGGTCTTGCATGTACTCGACGAGGAAGCCCTTAGACGCGCGCTCGAACACGCGCGGGCGGAAGGTGCGCGGTCGGTCGCGATCGCACTGATGCACGCGTACCGCGACGGAAGGCTGGAGGAGCGAGTCGCCAGGATCACTTCTGCCGTCGGGTTCGACCACGTGTCGGCGTCGCATCGAATTTCGAACGAGCTCGGGCTCCTCGGTCGAACCGACACGACGACCGCCAACGCCTACCTCACGCCCCTTCTCACGCATTACATGGACAAACTCGAGCAGCACCTCGGTTCGGGCCGTTTAAGAATGATGCAGAGCAACGGAGGCCTGGTGGATGCATCACACTTCATCGGCCGCAACGCGGTCCTCTCGGGACCAGCCGCCGGGGCGGTAGCGACGGGTGCGGTCGCCGACGAGCTCGACCTCGGCGAAGTGATCGGTTTCGACATGGGGGGCACATCGACCGACGTGTCTCGTTACGGCGGGGAAGTTACCCGGGTGTTCGAAAGCCAAATCGCGGGGATAAGGATTCGCGCGCCGATGATCGAGCTCCATACCGTTGCCGCGGGCGGCGGGTCGATTTGTGCCCTCGCGGGCCAACGAATGATCGTTGGACCCGCGAGCGCTGGCGCAAACCCGGGCCCCCTGTGTTACGGCCACCCAGAGGCGGAGGAGCTGACGCTCACCGATGTATCGTTGTGCCTCGGTCGAATTGCGACGGATCGATTCCCCTTTACGCTCGAGGACGCGCGCGCGCGAAACAAGCTGCACGAAATCGCCGGAGCGTTGGTTGCATGGGGAATGGCGAAGACCCCGGACGAAGTCGCACGAGGATTCCTGCGAATTGCCGTCGAGAACATGGCGGCCGCCATTCAGCGGGTTTCCGTCGGCCGCGGCCACGACGTCCGCACGCACGCTATGGTCGTCTTCGGCGGAGCGGGCGGACAATACGCATGCTCGGTGGCACGGCGTTTGGGGATTCGGAAGCTCGTGTTCCATCCGTACGCGGGCGCGCTCTCCGCCTTTGGGATGGGGGTCGCCAACTTCGAATGGCATGGGGAGCGCGACGCGGGACGCGTCGATCTCGGAGCAGTCGCCGTCTCCGGTTGGGAAGACTCGTTTCAAGATCTCGAAACCGCAGGTCGAGCTGCTCTTGCGCGGGATGCCCGCGCCGACTCCCAATGGAGATTCGACCGATGGGTGGCGCTTCGATATCGAGGCACGGAGACCGCGCTGACCGTCGAGCTCGCCGAACCGCTCGACATGCGGATGGCCTTCGAGGCGAAGCATCGGCTGGAGTTCGGATACACGCGACCGGAGCGTTCGATCGAAGCCACGACCCTGCGCGTGCGGGTCGAGCTCTCGGGTCAAAAGCCCTCTCTGCCAACGGTCGAGCCGGGTAGCGGCAAGCCCGAACGCACCGCGACACTGTGGTCCGGTGACGCCATGGTCGAGGCGCCGGTCTACAAGCGGGAGCACGTTCCCATCGACACGGAGATCTCGGGGCCCGCCCTAGTACTCGGGGAGACCGGTACAGTTGTGATCGACGAGGGCTTCGTGGGAGTTCGGGACTCTCGCGACTATCTGGTCTTGCGAGACATGGATACCGAAGGGCACGACGAAGCGGCCCACACGCATGTCGATCCCGTCCTCCTCGAAGTATTCAACAACCAGTTCAAATCGATTGCCGAGCAGATGGGCGTGGTGCTCCAGCGTACTGCGATCAGCACGAACATCCGAGACCGGCTGGATTTCTCATGCGCGGTCTTCGACGCGGACGGCGGCCTAGTCGCGAACGCGCCGCATATCCCAGTTCATCTCGGTGCGATGGGCGAGTCGGTACGAGCTGTGCTCTCGGCCCATCCCAACACGAGCCCGGGGGATGTCTACGTCACGAACGACCCAGCCGCGGGGGGTTCTCATCTACCGGACATCACGGTGGTGACGCCTGCACATGACGAGCTCGGTCGTCTTCGATTCGTAGTGGCCTCCCGAGGTCATCACGCTGATGTCGGAGGTTTGACTCCGGGGTCGATGCCGCCTTTCTCGACGCGTCTCGACGAGGAGGGAGTGGTCTTTCGGAGCCTCAGAATCGTCGAGGACGGCAAGCTCGATGAGGAACTGCTCGCGCGGGTGTTGACGACCGGCGCGCATCCCGCCCGCAGGCCCAACGAGAACCTGGCGGACCTGCAGGCCCAAATCGCCGCCAATGAGAAAGGCGTACAGCTCCTCGCGGATCTTCTCGATCGATATGGCCTGAACGTGGTTGCCGCCTACATGCAGCACATCCAAGACAACGCTGCCGATCTCACCGCGAGCGCAATCGAAGACCTCGACGACGGAGTCCATGCCTTCGAAGATCGCCTCGATGATGGCACGCGCGTCGCGGTACGCGTGACAGTCCGCGGTCGTACGATGGAAATCGACTTCGAAGGGACCGACCCGGCAGTCGACGGCAATCTCAATACGCCCAAAGCCGTGACGGTCGCCGCGGTGCTCTACGTGTTGCGCGTCCTGGTCGGCAAGCCGATTCCACTCAACAGCGGTTGCTTGCGCCCGGTCACGATCCGGATTCCCGAAGGCTCGCTTCTCGCACCTGAGCCTTGGCGCGCGGTCGCGGCCGGCAATGTGGAAACATCGCAACGCATCGTGGATGTGCTTTTCGGGGCACTCGGTCTCGCCGCCGCAAGCCAAGGTACGATGAACAACATCACTTTCGGCGATGACCAGCTCGCGTACTACGAGACCTTGGGCGGCGGAGCGGGAGCCAGCGCCAATCGTGCCGGCGCCTCGGGAGTGCATACCCACATGACCAACTCCAAGTGCACCGATCCGGAGGTCCTCGAAACCCGCTTTCCGGTCCGAATTCGGCGCTTCGAGCTTCGCGTGGGCTCGGGTGGGGAAGGGTTGCATCCGGGCGGCGAGGGGCTGGTCCGCGAGCTGGAGTTCCTGTCTCCGATGCGGGTTTCGGTCCTTTCCGAGCGGCGCCTCACCCGGCCCTATGGTATGCGCGGCGGCGGCCCAGGGGCCGCAGGTATGAATCTGTTGAACGGCGCAAAGCTCCCGCATCGGGTCTCGGTCGAGGTTTCCCCAGGGGACCTCCTGCGAATCGAAACCCCGGGCGGTGGTGGCTGGGGTGAAGCCGAATGAATGCAGCCGAGCTTTGGCGACGCCTCCAGCAGCTCGTCTTTCACAACATCTTGCACCTCGATGACACCCCGCATCGCATTGCATGGGGCGTTTTCATCGGCACGATGATCGCGTACACGCCGACCTTGGGGCTTCAGATCATCTTTTACCTGCTCGTCGCGACCCTGCTGAGAGCGAACAGAGTGTCTGGGATTCCGATCCTCTTCATCAGCAATCCGTTCACGGCGGTACCGCTCTACTACACGACTTGGAGCGTAGGTGAGATGATCTTGCATCCGAAAGACAGCGCGAGCTTGGTGACGCAAGACACCATCAAGGCATGGCTCGGAAAGACGGGCCACGCCTTCAAGGAGACGGGGCTCGAACCACTTCTCCAGCGGGATTTCTGGATGGACACGGCCCGGGTCCTGCTCAGCACCGGCGACGAGCTTTGGGTCGGAGGCTTCGTCCTCGGGATGGTGACCGGTATTCCGCTGTACTTTGCAACGCGATGGGGCATCAACGCCTTTCGGCATCTGCGCGAAGGGCGGCGGCTCGCGCACGGGGCCGCCAAGTCTTCCAGAGAATGACGGGCGACAGGCCGAATTTGACCAGCTAGATCTGACTGTTAGAGTCGGGCGCCGTGCCCCGCGCCCCTCGTTCTCGCAAGGCTTTCTTGCTATGCCTAATCGCGACCGCGGTCCTCGCCGGCGTCGATCTGGGTACCAAGCACTGGGCCCTCTCACGCCTCTCCCAGCAGTCGCCACACGGCTCGGACCCGGCCTGCGAGCCGGACGAATATGGTCACATTCGCCAGCAGCGCACCCAACGTCCACCCGTCGTGCTGGTCGATGGCTATCTCGAATTTCGGTACGTCGAAAATTGCGGCGCCGCCTTTGGCTTCATGCGCGAGATGCCGTCCCTGGTTCGCAAAGGGGTTTTCTACTTCGCCGCGGCAGGCGCAGTCATCTTGCTTCTTTGGATGTTTGCGACCGGTCGGGGCGGAGCACTCTTCGCGTGGAGTGTGCCTTTGATCGTCGGGGGAGCGATCGGCAACTTCGTCGACCGAGTACGATTCGGATACGTCGTCGACTTCATCCGGTTCCATCTCGACGATCGGTGGGCGTACCCGACATTCAACGTTGCAGACGCCTGGATTACAATCGGTGTCGCCTTGATTCTGATCGACGGCTTCATCGACGGGAGGCGCGAACGTGAACGTGCCGCACAACCAGCCGAGTAGATGCTCGTGCTAGGCTCGCATTGAATGTTTCCGACTCTCGCGGAGATCTTTGGAGAGCCCATTCCGGCATACTTCACGATGCTCCTGGTCGGCTTTGCGCTTGCAACATGGCTTTGCGCGCGCCTAGCCAAGCAAGAGGGGATCGACCCGAACACCTTCATCGACCTTGGTCTCTTCTCCGTGATCTTCGGAGTGCTCGGCGCTCGTGCGCTTCACGTCTTCGCAGACGGTTACTTCTGGGACTACGTGCATCTATGTACTGATCCGACTCGCGTAGCTTGGGAGATTACCCCGGCACAGTGTCGCGAAGCCGAGGGGATCTGGGACTCGGTTCGACGGATTTGCCAACCCGCCGAGCGCGACTGCTTTGCCTGGGCGGCGTTTTGGCGTGGAGGGCTTGCTTATTACGGGGGCCTGATCGCCGCGTCGGTCTTTGGTGTTTGGTTCGTGAGGCGGGAGCAGGTCCCCCTACGGCAGGGGGTAGATATCGCCGGCATCGGCATCTGTGTCGGTTTGATTTTCGGCCGCATCGGCTGCTTCCTCGGCGGCTGCTGCTTTGGCACGCATACCGACGGAGCCCTTGGTCTGCGCTTCCCTGCCTTCTCGCCCGCAAGCGAATCGCAATGGCGCGCCGGGTTGCTGCCACAGCCAGGTGTCGAATCGCTTCCGGTCCACCCGACCCAACTCTACGAGGCGATCGGATGCGCTTTGATCGCGGCGTATCTGCTCTGGCTACGCCCGAAAAAAAAGTTCCAAGGCCAAGTGATGCTCGTCTTCCTCGGCTTGTACGCGATCCTGCGGTTCGTGCTGGAGTTCTGGCGGGCGGACGAACGCGGCGAGATTCTAGGCCTTAGCACGTCGCAGGCTCTCGGAATCGCCGCGCTCACGCTGGTCGCCGTCCTTTGGACCCGCTGGAAAAGGGGACAGTCCCCTTTTTTGATGGGTTAACCCCTGAGAAAAGGGGACTGTCCCCTTTTCGACGTTGTCACTCGCCGATTGGGGTGCCGTCGATCAGGAGATCGACGAGCGTGGGGGTTCCGTTGCGGTTGATTCGGACGAGGATTTGCGCGGCATCGCGCGCGGCGGCGTCTTGTAGGGTTTTCTCTAGCTCTCGCGCCCTTGCCTCGGGAATGTAGAATCGGTCGAGCTTTTCGAGCTCGGCGCGGACGACGAAGCTGTCGCAGCCGGCGCGGGCGAACGAACACGAGGCCGGGCGGAGAATCGGTGCCGCGTCGCCGGGGGTTCGCTCGAGGCAGGCGCAGTCCGCTTCCTCGGCGGTTTCGTCATGGCGCTCTCCCCACTGCAGCTCGACCCGAAAGAGCAGGTAGCGCCCGCGCAGAAGGTCTCGCGGATCGTAGCCGCCGATATCGAAGCGCCACGCCTCGCCCGTCCGAATCGCGTGCTCGCCGCGCACGATGCCTACGCCCAGCACCAAGAGCGGGAGCACCAGGGCAAACCAACGCCAGGCCTTATTGGGCATGGGACTTCTCCTCCTCAAACGTGTCTTTCAGTCTCGAGGACGTGCGGGCCCAGAGCCAAGCAACTAGCAGGGTGAGCACACCACCCGTAACCATGCCAACCCCGGTGCTCATCAGCGAGCCGAACACCTCGAAGTAGATGGTCACCATTCGGATGCCTATCGCGGCCGTTAGAAGGCTGAACGCCGCGCGGTGACCGATCGAGTACGCCGCAAACGCGAAGAACCCGAGAACTGCGAGGCTGACGAGACCGCCGACGAGCTCGAGACTTCCGTGGGTCACGACGAGCGGGGCCGCGATTGTCATCACGAATACGATGAGGCTCGCCGTGGCCAAGCCCGCGTGTTTTCCGAAGAGCGCGCCTCGAAGCAGGATCGGCATTGCGACGAAAGCGATGGCGACCCCCGCACCCCACGTGACGAGATGCTCCGATTTGATGTGCGCATACCAGGCGAAGCTGCCAGCGAAGGCGCCGACGGCTAGGGTTACCCAGGCAACCTCTTGAAACGTTCGAGAAACCTTATCGCTCGATCGACGCAGCATCCAGCTCAACGAGAGGATCAGGACCGGTAGCGCTACGCCGAGCGACACCGATAGATCGGGGCGGTCCGCGTCCTTGGCAAGCTCGATCCATTCGTACGCATTGGCCACGTAGGTCGTGATCAGGCCCGCCGCCCAAAGCCCACCGGCGAAACGACTTCGCGCAAGAAACAACAGTGGCAAGGTCGCGAGCGACCAGACGCCGAGGGCAACGCGGAGGGGCGAGCCGAGTTGGTAGACCTGTCCGATGAGCCCGATCGAAGCGAGGACGAAGAGGTAGTAGACCATGACGAGCGCCTCGGCGCCCCAGCCGCCGTCGCGTCGGAGCAAGCGTTCGATGCCGAACGCCAATACCGCACCGATGAGCAGGTCGACACCGAGCTTGACCGCCGATGGGATGGCATCCCAGTTGGCGGCAACGATCGCGACGAACCCGATCCCGATCGCAAGCGCCCCCAGGCCGACCAGGGCATAGAGGGCAGTCGGGCGCTTGTGGGCCTCTTCGAACGCTCGGATCCGGTCCGAGGTGCTCTCGTCGATGATTCCCGCACGAATCCACGCCTCCAGCCGACGGTTCAATCTCACGATCCCCTCATTCGAGACATCGGCCGAGGACGCGCATGAACGCAGCCTATCACGCAAGAACAAACCGGTCATTGCCCTGCGAGCCTCCAACCTCTTCGCCTAGAACGCGAACCAGTAACGGACGGGCGCGCGCTCAGCGTCCCCGGCAGTGTCAGCGTCAGTGTCAGTGCCAGCGTCAGTGTCAGGCTGGAGCCTTGGTGATCCCGAGCCGCAGCGGCGTGCCCTCGATCTCGGTTTCTTCCACGGTGGCGCCCTCGGCGTCGCCTGCCTCGAAGCGCGTGGCTAAGGTTTCGCCGGCGATGCGCTCGGCGTGCTCCTCGATCGCTTTTGCGACTTCGCCGTCGGCGTTCCAAGAGACTTCAATGCGGGCTTCGTAGGGAAGGTCCATGGCCTTTCGCGCGCGTTGGATGCGGTTGATCACCTCGCGCGCCATGCCCTCGCGGCGGAGGTCGTCGTCGATTCGGGTGTCGAGCACTACCACTTGGCCAGCGCCCGAGGCTGCAGCGAAGTCTTCGCGGGCGCTGAGCCGAACCTCGACTTCGTCCAGGGTGAGCTCGATCGGGCCATCAGGAAGCTCGACCCGTATTTTTTGATTGGCCTCCATTTCGGCATAGAGAGCCGACCCGTCGGACTCTGCGAGTGCCTTCTTGCATGCTGGAACTTGCTTGCCGAGCTTTGGGCCGAGCACGCGGAAGTTCGGCAAAAGCTCGAACTCGACATAGATTTCTGGTTCTTGGGTGAAGCCGAGGGATCGAACATTGAGCTCCTCACGAATCGCGTCCGAAAAGCCGTCGATCGCGGCGCGCTCGCCATCGTCGGCCACCACGACGATCGCTTCAGCCAAGGGCTGGCGAACCTTGAGCTTGTTCTCGTTTCGCACCCGCTGGCCGAGGTTGACCACATTGCGAACCTGCTCGACCGTGCGGCGAAGCGCGTCGTCCACCCGCGCCTCATCGGGCTCGGGGAACGAGGCCAGGTGTACCGATTCGGGCGCGGAAGGATCATTCTTACGGACCAAATTCTGAAAGAGCGTCTCGGTCATGAAGGGGGTGAACGGCGCGGTGAGCTTGGTCAGATCGACGAGCGTCTCGTAGAGGGTGCTGAACGCCGCACGCTTGTCCGCGGTGTCGTCAGTGGCCCAGAACCGCGCCCGACTTCGCCGCACATACCAATTCGACAAACCGTCGACGAAAGAAAGCAAGTGTCGAACCGCCATGTGGCTCTTGTAGTCATCGAGCTCGCGCCGGACCGCCCGCACGGTGGCGTCGAGCTCTGCGAGCAGCCAGCGATCCATGTCCGAACGCTCGGAGAGTGGAGGCCGGTCGGCGGTCGGCGTCCAGGCGTCGATATTCGCGTAGGTGACAAAGAAGCTATAGACATTCCAAATCTTGAGCAGGAACTCGCGGACCGCGTCGGTCGCCGCGGCGTCGAAGAAGCGGGTGTTCTGCCCCGGTACGGTTCCTGCGTAGAGCGCCCAGCGCACGGCATCGGCGCCAACCCGATCCATGAGCACCAGGGGGTCGGTGTAGTTCTTGTCGCGCTTGCTGAGCTTCTTTCCTTTTTCGTCGGTGATGATCCCCATCACCACACAGTTCTTGAATGGGTGGGGCACCTCTTGCGCTGGAAACATCAGGGTGCTGATCGTCATCAGCGAGTAGAACCAGCCGCGCGTCTGGTCCACGGCCTCGGTGATGAAGTCCGCCGGGAAGGAGCGTTGAAACTCGTCCTGGCCCTGGTGCGGGTATCCCCACTGCGCAAAGGGCATGCACCCCGAATCGAACCAACAATCGATGACCTCGGGCACCCGTCGGTAGACCCCAGGCTCGCCCCTCTTGACCCAGGTGACCTCATCGACCCACGGCTTGTGCACCATCAGATGTTCTTGAAGGGACGGGTCCTTGGCCTTGGCGTTTTCGAAATGCTCAAACGCCTTCGGATTGCGCTCGAGGATCTCAGCCACCGAGCCCACCGATTCGGCGGCCCCCGTTTCGTCGTTGACCCAAATCGGAAGCGGCGTCCCCCAGAATCGCTCACGTGACAGCGCCCAATCGACGTTACCTTCGAGGAACTGCCCCATGCGCCCGGTCTTGATGTGTTCGGGTTCCCAGTGGATGGCCCGGTTGTTCTCCTTGACGCGCTCGATCTCTTGCGTGGTGCGGATGAACCATGAGCGTCGCGCATACTGAATGAGCGGGTCGTCCATCGCGCGCCAACAAAACGGGTAGTCGTGTCGGTAAACCTCTTCCTTGAAAAGCAATCCACGCGATCGAAGGTTCCGAATGATGTCTCGGTCGGCATCCTTACAGAACCGCCCCGCAAAATCGGTCACGGTTGCTGGAAACGTGCCGTCTGGGTTCATTAGTTGCAAAAAGCCCATCCCTTTGTCCTTGCAGACGCGGAAGTCGTCCTCGCCAAAGGCGGGGGCCAAATGGACAAGGCCAGTGCCGCTGTCGAGCGACACGAAGTCCGCATCGACCACCTCCCACGCGGGGCCTCCCTCGGGCTCGGCGTATCGGAACGGCGGCTCGTACCGCATCCCAACGAGCTCGGAGCCTTTACGCCTCGAGACGACGGTGCCGTCTTCGCCTAGGACTTTTTCGACGAGGGCTTCAGCCACGATGAGACGCTCGCCTTCGACCTCGACCGTCGCGTACACGGTCCCGGGGTCCACCGCGAGGGCGACGTTGGACGGAAGAGTCCAGGGGGTCGTCGTCCAGGCGAGGAAAGAAGTCTCGTCCTCACCGACAACCGGAAAACGGATCATCACCGACGGGTCGTCGATGGTCTTGTAGCCCTGGCCGACCTCGCCGGCGGAAAGCGCCGTGCCACCCTGCGGCCACCACCAGATGACCTTGTAGCCCTGGTAGAGAAGCCCCTTCTTGAACATCTCGGAGAGCGCCCACCAAACGCTCTCGACGTAAGACTTGTGAAAGGTCACGTAGGCCGCGTCGAAGTCGAGCCAAAACCCGATGCGACGCGTCATCTCCTGCCACTCGTCGATGTACTTGAACACCGAGTCGATGCATTGCCTGCTGAACGCCTCGACCCCGTAGGCTTGAATCGCGTCCCGACCGCTGATCCCGAGAGCCTTCTCGACCTCCACCTCGACCGGCAACCCGTGGGTGTCCCAGCCTGCGCGGCGCGGCACGTAGTGGCCGCCCATCGTGCGGTACCGAAGAAACACGTCCTTCATCACCCGGGTCATGACGTGACCGGGGTGGGGCATGCCATTCGCCGTCGGAGGCCCCTCGTAGAAGATGAACGGCGGCTTGTCGGCCTCTCGTTCGAGCGTCTTTTCAAAAATGCGCGCGTCTTCCCAAAACGCGAGATGGGTCGCGTCGAGCTCGGGGAACGAAACCTGGGGAGATACGGGCTCGAACATGGCCCCGCGGCATACCACGCCAAGCCGCGATTTCCACCGGCACCGGTGGTTTGAGCGCGCAAGGGGCAGCTGTTACACCCCGGCCATGGCTGAGCTGATCGACGGCAAGGCGCTCGCCAAAGAGGTGCGGGCGGAGGTCAAGACCCGAGCGGAGGCGTTCGCCGCCAAGCACGGAAGGGCTCCGGGGCTGCACGTGGTGCTGGTGGGCGAAGACCCCGCCTCCCAGGTCTATGTCCGAAACAAACAACGGGCCGCGGGCAAAGCCGGGATCGCCGGTGAGGTCCATCGGCTCCCTGCCGAGACCACCGAGGCAGACCTCTTGGCGCTCATCGCCGAGCTCAACGCCGCTCCCGGCATCGATGGCATCCTGGTGCAGCTTCCCTTGCCGGACCATCTGGACGACCAGACGATCGTCGACGCCATCGACCCCGAGAAAGACGTCGATGGCTTGCATCCGTTCAACGCGGGGCTGCTGTTCGTCGGTCGACACGGCCTTCGACCGTGCACCCCGAGCGGCTGCATGCGGATGCTCGAACACGTGGGCTGCAACCCCAAGGGCAAGCGCGCTCTGGTGCTCGGGCGAAGCACGCTCGTCGGCAAACCGATCGCGCTGATGCTGCTCGAGAAGCACGCGACGGTCACGATCGCCCACTCGCGGACCGAAGACTTGGCCGAACGCGTTGGCGAAGCGGACATCGTGGTCGCCGCCGTCGGCCGCGCGGAGCTCGTGCAAGGGGATTGGATCAAGAAAGGCGCGGTTGTCATCGACGTCGGAATCAACCGCCTGGAAGACGGGTCGCTCACCGGCGATGTGGACTTCGGAGGAGCGTCGAAGCACGCCTCGTACATCACGCCCGTGCCAGGCGGCGTGGGCCCGATGACGATCGCCATGTTGCTCAGCAACACCGTCGATGCAGCCGAGGCGCGCACGCGATAGCGCAACCTCGAACGCTACTTCGCGACGGGGAACCACTTGACGATGCGCGAAAAGCCGCCCCACTTGTCGGCAAAGTGCGCCCGACCGTTCGGAACCGCTTGGGCCTCGGCGTGCCAACATCGGGAGAGCACTTCGTGGACCCGCTGGCGCGGATACGCTTGGTCAGCGCGAGCGCGCAGGTCTTTCGGTAGCTGCCAGGCGCGGAGCCCAGCGAGGTCTGCCATAGCCCCGGCTTGCAAGTAGAATCCGAGCGCGCTGTCGTCGTACCGGAGCCCAGGCGTGATGTGCATCGCGATACCATTCATCATCTCGAGCGACCCGGCTCGATCGAGGCCAGACCGTTCCGCGACAGCCTCTGCCGACTCTCCGCTTCGACGAGTGAAACACCGCCCGGGTTCGGTATGCTCGAGCCCCAGGTCGTGAAGCAGAGATGCCGCGTGAAAGAGCTCAGGGTCGAACATCGCCTCGTCGAGCTTGGCGAGCGCCGCACCGAAGACCCACGTGCGGTAGCCATGGTTCACCACCGCGGGGGATTGAAGGTCGCGGGCCTCTTGCTCGGCGTGGCGACACAGTTGTGAGTCTGGCGGTGCTGGCCACAGGTCTTCGGCGGCGAGCCCATGCCGGGGGCGAGCACGGACCGCCAGCCGTAGCCTATCCAAAGAAAACCGCCCAAACGTCCCAGCAAGGGAGGGAACCAGCGCAAGCCGCTCTTTGGCCGTCAGCACGCCGCCCGTCTCGGTCAGCCAATCCCAGCTACCAACAGGCGGCTTCGCTGGTGAAACTGCGCCATCCATCACCCGGCTCCTAGGTGAGTTTCGCGATGATTCGGTCGAGCTCGTCGAAGCTCGCGTAGTGGATGCGGATCTGGCCGCGCTCTTTGCCGCTTTCGTGGATCGTGGTCGTCGAGCCGAGGGCCAGGGAAAGCCGATGTTCGAGGTCGCGAACGTTCGCGCTCTTGCCGGCCTTCGCCTTGGCTGCGCCGTCGCCATTCCCTCGGGCCACCTTACGGGCGTGCCGCTCGGCCTCGCGCACACTCCAGCCCTTCGAGACCGCGTTCCGTGCCAGCCGTTTCATGGTGCTCACGTTGGGGGCCGAGAGCAGGGCGCGGGCGTGGCCCTCGCTGAGCTGACCATCCTCGACCATGTCCATGATGTCTTTGGGGAGCTTCAGAAGGCGCAGGGCGTTGGCGACCGTCGACCGTTCTTTGCCGACCCTGGTCGCGATCGCTTCTTGGGTGTAGCCGTAGTCGTCGACCAACCGCTGAAATGCACGCGCGGTTTCCATCGGGTTGAGGTCTTCGCGCTGGAGGTTCTCGACGAGAGCCGCTTCGAAGGCCGCCTCGTCATTGAGGTCGTGCACGAAGATTGGCAGCTCTTTGAGGCCGGCCTGCTGCGCGGCGCGCCACCGCCGCTCCCCCGCGATGATCTCGAAGCCGCCGGCAGATCGCTTGCGCACCAGGACCGGCTCCAACACCCCGTGCTCGCGGATCGAAGCCGCAAGCTCCGCCAAGGCTTCAGCGTCCATACGCGTGCGGGGCTGCATTTGTCCCGGGTGCAAATCTTCGATCGCTGCAGTGTTTTTTGGGGCGCGTTCCGAGGCCGGCGGCGCTGCCGGAAGCAAGCCATCCAACCCACGCCCCAGCCGTCTTCGCGCCACTACGCTGCTACCTCCAGATCATCGAGCAGCTCTCGCGCGAGGTTCAAGTACGTATAGGAACCCCGCGAGGACGCATCATACAGGATGACTGGCTTTCCGTGGGAGGGAGCTTCTGCGAGCCTCACATTTCGGGGAATAATCGTGTCGTAGACGCGGAAGTGACGGCGCACCTCTTCGGCCACTTCGTTGGCCAGGTTGTTCCGCGAATCGAACATGGTGAGCAGCACGCCGTGGATCTCGAGGTCTTCGTTGACCGAGGCACGCACCCGTTCGATCGTGCCAACCAGCTGCGACAGGCCCTCGAGCGCGTAGTACTCGCACTGAAGCGGCACGATGACCAAGTCGGCCGCCGTCAGGGCGTTGATCGTGAGCATGCCGAGCGAGGGCGGGCAGTCGACCACGATGAAGTCGTAGTCGTCGCGCACCGTGCCGAGGGCGTCGCGGAGCCGAGTGGCGGCGTCGTCCGAATGAAGCAGGTCGCGTTCGACCCCGACCAAATCCTGCGTCGCCGCGATGATGTGCAAGTAGGGCATCTCGGTCTCGTAGATGGCGTCGGCGGTCTCGATCTCGCGGAGGAGGAGCTCGTAGGAGCCCTCCATCTCTTCATTGCCTGGGTCACAGCCGACACCGGTCGAGGCGTTGCCCTGCGGGTCGAGGTCGACGAGAAGGACGCGCTGCTCGGCCACCGCGAGGCTGGCTCCGAGGTTCACCGCCGTCGTCGTCTTGCCGACGCCGCCCTTTTGATTGGCGATCGCAACCACCCGACTCATGGATTGCGTCTACCAGCGCGGCCGGTTGGTTTCAATCTCGCCCCTTTTTTTTGCCATCTCGATCGCCGCGAGTAGGGTGTGCTGCAGTGTAGGATAAAGTAGTCATTTGCCATACCAGACTCGGTTGGCAGGCTGCTGAAAAGGGGGAGACATGCGGCCGAAAGGACCGAAGAACTATTTCTCACTGGCCGAGTTCGAGCGCGAAGAGCTCCGACGCCATCACAAGGCCGGCTGGTCCCTCGACGATCTCTATTCCGAAGCCACCTTCGAACCCGGTGAAGACGACTCGCTCAGGAGTGAAGAGCCCGAAGAGCTCGATTTCGACTTCGACTGAACACGACTTTCCGCCCCGACTCAGTCGAGGGGGCCGCCGCCCGGTTGGAGCATGTGGATTTCGTGGCCCCAGTCGGCCTCGTGCTGGGTCGGGCCGATGATGCCTTCCGCCATCGCCCAAAGCAGGCCAAAGCAGAGGCCGAGCGTCACAAAGCCGAGCACGACGAGCTTTGGCCCGCTCCAGAAGGTGTCTTCCTTGACGGTACGCTCAGCCATGCCTTCACTCATCGGGACGTTGTTGTACGTATCTGGCATCGAGCGGCGAGATAGTGCCAAGGGGGCGACGGGTCAAACCCGCTCCGCCCGGCCCGTCCAAGAACGACCTGAAGGAGCTCGATCATTGGTGGCAGATGACCACGCGCCAATTGTCGACGCCGGTGTTGCGAGTCACCATCTCGACGCCCGTGGTGTGGCTTGCGCCGGTGGCAAAGCCCACCGTGATTTGCCCGCCGGAAAGATCCAGCTCTACGCTGTGGCCGGCAGGGATCAGGCTTGCATCATCCCATCGCTTGGTCACCCAACCGTTCTCGTTGATCAGCTGAAAGGTGGTGAAGTCCGTCCAGAACCAGCGGCCGTCCTGCTTGGCCAGAGGCCGGATCGACGCCTGCCGGCTTCCTTCGAGCGCCCTGCCATCGAACAAATAATGGATGGACTCGATGGCGCCTGCGCTGCTGGGATCATAGTTGGCGGTGGGCTTTTCGTGTGCCACCCAAATGCCGGAGCTCTCGCCTACGGTGTGGGAGACGAAGCGATAGGGAGCGGGGTTGCCGTCATCGGGCGCGGTGCTTCCTGGCACGCCGCCCTGGTCCACCTCATGCATGCCAAATCCCGGATCTGGTGTTACTGACACCACTTCGTCTAGCCAGTCATTCTCTTCGAAAGCTCCATCGAAAAACTCGACGCAATCGAGCTGCCCGCAGGCGGTTTCGCAGCTCAGAGTGGTGGTCGGCACGCAGCTGAAGAGGAGCACAATGCCCCCGGAACCGAACTCTTCGGAACCGGTCTCTTCACATGACGTGCCTGCGGAACAGGACTCGCGGTCGCAGGTCCCACCACACGGGGTTTCACCGCCTGGGATTTCGCAACGGCCAGAAAGGCCCGACGTGAACAAGTCACACTCACAATCGGGCGGACAATCGTTGCGGGTCAGGCACTCAAACCCCCCCGAGCCTTTGCCGCTGCTACATCCAGTGCTCGCGACCGCTACCGCCAACAACAACGTGCCAAAGTCAATCCTCAGCATTGCCACCTCCCGCTTCATCATCGAGCGGAGGGTAGCTCAAAAACCTGTTCTGGCAGTCGCGATTTGTCGAGACGGGAAATCGCTGCTCTACTTGGATTTTCTCGACAATCCAGAGCCCGCGTCCTAGACGTGAATGAGGCGCCCAAGGTTCACGTTGTCTGCAATCGAGCTCATGACCCCCCGCATGCTCCTAGATATGCGGCGTTCCTGTCAGCTGGCAGCGGACTGCCTCACGGCGGTCGGGGACATGATCGAGCCTGGCGTCTCCACCGAGGCGATCGACGGTTTCGTGCATGACTACATCGTCTCGCGCGATGCCTATCCGTCTCCGCTCGACTACAAAGGCTTCCCGAAAAGCGTCTGCACGAGCGTCAACGAGTGCGTCTGTCACGGGATCCCGGGGCCTTATGTCCTCAAGGATGGCGACATCGTCAATGTCGACGTCACGACGTACCTCCCGACCGAGCACGGCTACCACGGGGACACCAGCGTCACCTTCTACATCGGCCAACCGAGTGACCAGGCGATCCACGTCGTTGAAACCGCGCGCCGTTGCCTCGAGCTCGGAATTGCCGAGGTGAAGCACGGCAAGCGCATCGGCGATATCGGCGCCGCGATTCAGGAGTACGCCGAGGGGAAAGGGTGCTCGGTGGTGCGCGACTATGTCGGACACGGGGTCGGTCGCGAGTTCCACATGCCACCGCAGATCCCGCACTTCGGCAAGCGCGGCAAAGACAAGCGGATGAAGGCGGGCATGGTATTCACCATCGAGCCGATGATCAATGCTGGTGGCTATCAAACCGAGCTGATGGACGACGAGTGGACGGTGCTCACACTCGACCGCTCCCTCTCGGCGCAGTTCGAGCACACGGTGTTGGTCACGCGCGACGGCGCCGATGTGCTCACCGCCCGCCGGCAAGTCGTCCGACACAGCGAAGACAAGCCCTGGGCCGATGTCGGCCCCCTGTCATCCCCCGCCGCCTGGAACGCCAAGCAAGAAAAAGCCGGCTGACGCAGCGGACCCGGAATCAAGGCGAGTTTGACACGTAGAGATCGCCATCGCGCTCGCGGCAATACAAACGCTGAAGCGCGAGGCCTTCGCAAGGGCCTTCAACGCAGTACCCATCGATCAACCGATAGGTGGCGCCGTGGGTCCCGCAGATGAGATGGGCTCCGTCTTTGCTCAGCAACTCGCCCGTTCCACCATCGAGCGGAACCGGGAGATGCCTGCAGAGGTTTCGATACGCCCGCACCGCCCCGGTTTCGTCGCGCAGAACGAGGGCCATGATCGGCAACCCGCTGTCGTCGTGGCCGAGATGTGCGGACCGGATGACCCCGGTGGTCAGCTCGTCCGCTGCGCATACGAAGACCTCCGCCACCCTAGCTCTCCCCCGGCTGGGCCCAGGTCGCGCGCGCAGGCACCGAGACGAGATCGCGGCCGGGAAGCCAGAGCCCGGTCAGCCAGCCCCCGTAGACACATCCGGTGTCGAGGCCGAATGCATGAGGGTAACGCTGAAGGCCGCGTATGGCGTCGTGCCCAAACAGCACGAGCCGCGGCCCGGGCCAAAGCGACGCCCATGGCTCCCCTTCATCGTAGTCGCTGGATGCAGTGCCGTCGTCCAGGATACTGCGCATGTTCATCAAGTCGTCGGGGTCTTGGTCTTCGAGAGGCAGGTCTGGGAGCAGCCCGGCATGGACCACCAGCGCGTCGTGCTCGGGAAGCTCGAGCCACACGGGGTGGGCCGCGAGCCAGATCCAATCCTCCTCCTCGAGCTGGTCCGCGACCACCTGGTGGGCATCGCGAAGCTCGGGGAGCGGCCCTCCAAGTTGCTTGGCATCCCACCATCGGAGGCAATGCTGATCGTGGTTCCCCCGCACGGCCCGGGCTTCGAGCTTACGGGATAGCCGGACAACCCCGCGTGAATCCGGACCCTTGGCGACCAAATCTCCGACGAAGACCAGCTGATCTCCCTCCTCCCAGCCCGACTCGCGCAAGAGGTCCTCGAGCTCCTCTCTGCAACCGTGAACGTCGCCCACGATCAGAGTCCGGGTGGTCATGGCTCGATCTTGGTGCCCGGTCGCTCAGAAACCAAGTTCCTCGGGCTTCTCGGACGTTGACACCGCACGCAAACCCGCAATACAGGGCTCTCCATGATCCGAGAAGGCCGTAAGGCGCCCGCGTTCAGTCTCGAGTCCTCCGATGGCGGCAAGGTCGCTCTCAAAGACTTGGCTGGTAAGTACGCAATCATCTACTTCTACCCCCGAGACAACACGCCTGGGTGCACCACCGAGGCCAACGACTTCAACAAAGCGCTACGAAAAATCAAGGCTCGAGACGCCGTGGTGATCGGGGTCAGCAAAGATTCGATCGCGTCGCATTGTAAGTTCGCCGACAAATACAAGCTCAAGTTCCCGCTCTTGAGCGACCCTGACGGCGAGATGCTCGAGAAGTATGACGCGTGGGGTGAAAAGAACATGTACGGCAAGAAGTCGATGGGGATCATTCGCTCGACGGTGCTGATCGGGCCCGATGGGAAGGTGATCAAGCACTTCCCGAAGGTGAAGGTAAACGGGCACGTCGACGAGGTTCTTGAAGCCCTCGACGACGCCCGTAGCAATTGACACCTGGGAGCCTTGGAGCGCATGGTTCGACTGCGATGACCGAGCCCAGTCCCATGCCGGCCCAAGATGCCCAAACCGTGCCGGAGGCTCTGGACCCCAACTTCCGGATCGCGCTGCCCAACTTCGAAGGGCCGCTCGATCTGCTGCTGCATCTGATCCGCAAGCACGAGCTCGATGTCCTCGATCTGCCGATCGCCTTCATCACCGATAAGTACCTGGAATACCTCGGGTTGATGAAAGAGTTGAACCTCGACATCGCCTCGGAATACCTCGTGATGGCGGCCACGTTGGCGCACATCAAGAGCAAGATGCTCCTGCCCAGGCTGCCCGAGGACCAGGACGACGAAGACATCGAGGAGGGCGATCCCAGGGCCGAGCTGATCCGGCGTCTGCTCGAGTATCAAAAGTACAAGCGGGTCGCGGAAGATCTGGGTGCCCGTGCGATCGCGGGCCGTGACGTGTTTTCACGTCGTTCCCCGACTCCGACTTCGGACGCCGCGCCGTCCCTTGCGAAGTTCAGCGTCTTCAAGCTCATCGACGCGCTCAAAGAGGTCGCCAAACGCATCAATGCGGGGATCGCCCTCGAGGTGGATGCCGAACGGATGACAATCCAGGAGCGCATCGGCGAGCTGGTCGAATTGCTGCGCGAGCGGCGTCGCTGTCGCTTCGATGAGCTCTTCGAGGGGGTCAGCACGTCCTACGAGCTCGTGGTCACCTTCCTCGCCCTCCTCGAGATGGCCAGAATACGCCTCGCCAGCATCTACCAAACCGACCATGAAGAGCCGATCTACCTCGAGTACACTCTGCTCGACGAAGACGGCGAGCCCCTGGTGCCCGAAGACGTGGCGCGAACGCTCTCGGGGTATGAAGCCCCGGACATGAACGAACCGCAAGGAGAGCGACGTGCGTCTGTCATCGTGCCGGCCGGCTCGTCTGCAGACCACGGATGGATCGAGGACGAGCTGAAGTCATGAACCAACCCCACCGACCAACCGAAACCGCCAATGACGAAAATGGCGCCCCCCTTCCGCTGTCGCACACCTCTTCCGTGTTGAAGAACGTGCTCGAGAGCCTGATTTTCGTCTCCGAGAGGCCCGTCTCGGCCAAGCGCCTCGCCCGGAGCGCACATGCGAGCATCGCGGAGGTGCAGCCCCTTTTGGATGAGTTGGTCGCGGACTACCAGGACCGAGGCGTCCGTCTTTACTTCATCGCCGGGGGGTACCAGTTCCGTTCAGCGGCCGACAGCGCCGAGTTCGTGAAGACCTTCGTTGCGCCGAAGCCCCTACGTTTGACGCGTGCTCAGCTCGAAACCTTGGCCATCGTCGCCTACCGACAGCCGATCACGCGTCCCGAAGTGGACAACGTTCGAGGGGTCGATTCCGGCTCGGCCCTTCGCATGCTCGCCGAGCGGAGCTTGATCAAGATTCTCGGTCGAAAAGACGAGCCTGGTCGACCACTGGTGTATGGGACCACGGCCCGGTTCTTGGAGTTCTTCGGGCTGAGCACCCTTCAAGACCTGCCTACACTTCAGGAGTTCAGCGACTTGACCGAAGAGCACAAGGCGCTCTTCGAGCTCAAGACCGGCGAGTCGATCGACCTGGCAGCAGCGGAGATCGCCGCGACCGAAGCCCTCCAAACCGCCGAACGCGAGCTTCGCGAACAAGAAGATGCGGCCCGGCTCGCGGAAGAGAAAGAAGAGAACGAGGACGATGCGGACGAGGAAGGCGACTTAGAGGACTACGGGTGACGTTTCAGGAGCTCATTCTGGCGCTCGAGCGATTCTGGGCGGAGCACGGCTGCCTGATCGTCCAGCCCTACAATTCCGAAGTCGGTGCCGGGACGTTCAACCCGCACACGTTTCTTCGTGCCATCGGGCCTGAGCCTTGGAACGTGGCTTACGTAGAACCGAGCCGCCGCCCGACCGATGGACGCTACGGCGAGAATCCAAACCGGCTTCAGCAGTTCCATCAGTACCAAGTGATCCTCAAGCCTTCACCGATCGAGATTCAAGACCTTTACCTCGAGTCCCTTCGCGCGCTCGGGACCGATCCCAAACGCCACGACATTAGGTTCATCGAGGACGATTGGGAGTCACCGACGCTTGGCGCGTGGGGTCTCGGCTGGCAGGTCTGGCTCGACGGGCTCGAGATCAGCCAGTTCACTTATTTTCAGCAATGCGGCGGCATTGACTGCAAGCCGGTCAGCGGCGAGCTCACCTACGGCCTCGAACGCATCGCCATGTATCTTCAAGATGTCGACGACGTGTACGAGCTCGAGTGGGCGACCGGGATTCGATACGGCGAGCTCTATAAACGCGCTGAGTGGGAGTGGAGCACCTACAACTTCGAGCAGGCCAACGTCGACCTCCAAGACCGACTGTTCGTAGAGTACGAGACGCAAGTGAGCGCATTGCTCGGACTGAGCGACAAAAAGGGGAAGGGGGGGGGGCTGCGATTCGATCGTGAGCCGCTCGAGCGACTCGTGCTGCCTGCCTACGATGCCGTCATCAAGTGCAGCCACTACTTCAACGTGCTCGATGCTCGCGGCGCCATCAGTGTGACCGAGCGCCAGCGATATATCGGCCGGGTCCGGTTCATCGCCCGCGCGGTGGCCGAGTCTTGGTACGCCCAGAGAGAAGCTCTCGGCTTTCCGCTGCTCCGACCAGCGGCCGCTGCCCAATAGACGTGCCCGATTGCGCGCGTGGATCCGGTCTGGTAGCAACGCCACTCCATGTCCGCCGAGTTTTTGCTGGAGATTGGCACCGAAGAGCTGCCCTCGTCGTTCGTGACGCACGGCCTGCGTTCGATGGAACAGGCTGGGAACGACCTCATTCGGCAAGCTCGCCTCGGCTCGAGTAGCCTGGACGTCACCACGATGGGCACGCCACGGCGGCTGGCTCTTCGCGTGCGCGGTTTGTTTGCGACGCAATCGGACCGCCAAGAAACGGTGGTTGGCCCACCGTGGAACGCCGCCTTCGACCAGGACGGAACACCGAGGAAAGCGGCGGTCGGCTTTGCAAAGAAGCACGGCGTGGAGGTCGATGCCCTCCGCAAGCGGACCACCGAAAAGGGAGACTACGTCAGCGTCGAGATCCATGAGCCCGGAAGGCCAACCGACGAAGTGCTCCGCGAAATCCTCCCTCGGCTTTGCGCGCAAATCACGTTCCCGAAAACGATGCGTTGGGGAAGTGGAGACATCGCCTTTGGCCGACCGATTCATTGGATCGTATCGCTGCTCGGAAGCGCGGTCGTCGACTTCGAGTATGCGGGGGTGAGATCGGGACGGACCACTCGGGGCCACCGATTCCTCGCACCACAGACCTTCGAGCTCCGGGACGCCACGAGCTATGTCGACGCGCTCGCGGCTGCACACGTGGTGGTCGAGCTCGACGTCCGTCGGCAACACATGCTCGACGCGCTCGTGCGGTCGGCCAAGTCGCTCGGAGGCATCCTCGAGCCGGACGCGTTTCTGGCCGACGAATGTGTATCTTTGGTCGAAGAGCCCTTCGTGGTGCCCGGCAGCTACGACGACGCCTTCCTCGCGCTCCCAGACCAAGTCGTCATCGCGGTCATGCGCGACCATCAACGTTACTTCGCGGTCCGCGCCAGCGAAGGTGGCGAGCTGATGGCAGCCTATCTCAACGTCGTCAACACTGCGGAGGACCCGCAAACCATCACAACCGGCAACGATCGCGTGCTTCGTGCCCGGTTGGCCGACGCACGCTTCTTCGTCGAGGAGGATCAAAAAGCCCCTCTGTTGGACAGGCTGCGAAAGCTCGAGTCGGTCGTTTTTCAATCGAAGCTCGGTACGATGGGAGCTAAGGTTCGCCGGATCGAAGGCAACGCACGGGCTCTCGCCGATCGGGTGGGAGCCGACGCGAACGCCGCAGGAGAGGCCGCTCGGCTCTGCAAAGCCGATCTCGAGACGCTCATCGTATACGAGTTTCCAGAGCTCCAGGGTGAGATGGGCCGCTGGTACGCGCTTCGAGAGGGGATCGACCCCGCGGTCGCCGACGCCATTCGGGATCACTATCGGCCTCAAGGCGCCGACGACGACGTGCCCGATCAGCTCATTGGTGCGATCGTCGCAGTGGCCGATCGAATCGACACGCTCGTCGGCTGTTTCGGAATCGGCCTCGTGCCGAGCGGCTCCGCCGACCCGTTTGCCCTTCGTCGCGCCGCGCTCGGCATCGTTCGAATCGCGCTCGAAGGCCCCATCGACGTCGACCTGCGGATGATCATCGACCAGGCCCATGCTCAATACGCGGGCGATGCGGACCTGGCACCAGCCGACCAGACCCGCACAACGCTCGACGAGTTTTTTCGGGGACGTATCCGGGTGCTCGCCAGGGATCACTATGAAGGCGACGTGGTCGACGCGTGTATTGGCGCCTGGCAGGGTGGCTCGATGCGAGACCTTCGCACTCGAATGGACGCGGTTGCCGAGGTTCGCGCCGCACCGGAATTCGAGGCGCTCGCGATCGCGTTCAAGCGCGCCTTCAACATCACCAAAGAGAGCGCCCGCGGCGTGGTCGACCCAAGCCTGTTGGAACCAGGCCCGGAGAGTGAGCTAGCGAACCGGTTCATCACCGTTCGCGACCAGATTCGAGAGGCGACCACGAAACGGCACTACGCGGAGGCCCTCAAGCTGGTCGCCAAGGAGCTCGGCGCACCGATCGACCGCTTCTTCGACGAGGTTTTCGTGATGGTGGACGACGCCGAGGTCCGTGAAAACCGCCTCCGTTTGCTCGGGGAAATCGCGGATACGGTCAACGGGATTGCGCACTTCCACCAGCTTGCGACAAAGTTGGAGCGTCGTGACCCTGCTGTACCCGCTTGACGCCTCGCTCGAGCCCGAGGCCCGGCTGCAGCTTCTGGGCACCAAGGCGTCTGGACTCCACGAGATGACGGCGCTTGGAATTCCGGTGCCGCCAGGGTTCACGCTCACGACCGAGGTCGGTGCGGCCTACCGCCGTGACGATGCGTGGCCCGACGGCTTGCAGGCGGCGGTCGATGCGGCCGTTGGTGCGATCGAAGAGCAACTGCAACGTGGTTTCGGCGACGCTGACCAGCCTCTCCTCGTGTCGGTCCGTTCCGGAGCCCCAGTCTCGATGCCAGGCATGATGGATACCTTGCTCAATGTCGGCCTCAACGACGAAACGCTCGAGGGTCTGGCCAGAGCCCACGGCGACGAGCGATTTGCCCTCGATGCCTATCGCCGGTTGCTCCAGATGTATGGAACGGTCGTTCGTGGCATTGGCGCCGATCGGTTTCAAACCCTGCTCGGCGACCTCAAGACCGATCTCGGCCACCCTCGGATGCTCGATTCGGAGCTTCCTGTCAGCGCGTTACAAGAACTGATCGGCTCCTACCTCTCGGTCATCGAGAAAGGTGCTGACCCTTTCCCGCAAGACGTGAAGAGGCAGCTCTGGGACGCAGCGGCGGCCGTTTTCGATTCGTGGGACAATGCCAGGGCCGTTCGCTACCGTCGCATGCAAAGGATCGACGATGCCCCCGGTACCGCATGCACGGTTCAGGCAATGGTGTTCGGCAACACGGGGTCTCGTAGTGGCTCGGGGGTAGCGTTCACCCGCAATCCGTCGAACGGCGACAAAGAGCTCTACGGCGAGTTTCTGCCGAACGCTCAGGGCGAGGACGTCGTTGCAGGTATCCGGACGCCGGTTGCGCTCACCGCGAAGGCTTCTGCACCGGGCAGGGAGGGCGACAGCCTAGAGCGATCTGTACCCGAGGCATTCGAGGCAATCTCCGACTATTGCGCCGCGCTCGAGAGACATTTCGGCGACATGCAGGACATCGAGTTCACCGTCGAAGACGGCAGCCCGTATCTGTTGCAGACACGAACCGCGAAGCGTACCGCACGGGCTGCCGTCCGTGTGGCCGTCGACATGGTGCGCGAGGGCGTCCTCACCAAGCGGGACGCATTGCTCCGAGTCGATGCAAGATCGCTGGAACAGCTTCTCCAAGCGAGGCTCCCCCGAACCGCGGAGCTCTCGGCGCAGGGGATTGAACCGCTTGCCGTTGGGCTGCCCGCAAGCCCCGGTGCTGCATCCGGTCGCATCGTCTTCGACGCCGATGACGCCGTCCGATGGGTCGCCGAAGGCCAAGACGTCATCTTGGTGCGCCAGGAGACCAGCGCGGACGACATACACGGAATGAGGGTCGCCAAGGGGGTCGTGACCGCCACGGGTGGAATGACGTCGCACGCTGCAGTGGTGGCCCGTGGTTTGGGAAAGTGCTGTGTCGTCGGATGCGGAGGGCTCGACATCAACCTCCGCGAGCGCACCGTTCGCATCGATGATGCCAATGCGATGGCCCAGCCGCTTCGCGAGGGCGACTTGCTGACTCTCGACGGGTCGACGGGCAATGTCTACACCGGGGCGCTCGATGTCATGGCTTCGACGACGGTCGACGAGCTCGAGGAGCTGATGACCTGGGCCGATCGAGCACGGCGGATGCGCGTCTACGCAGAAGCGGACACACCCCACGCCGCGCGCGCTGCGCTGAGCTACGGGGCCGAAGGCGTCGGCCTGTGCCGAACGGAGCACATGTTCTTCGCGCAGGACCGTTTGTTCGCGATGCGATGTGCGTTGCTGGCGCTCGATAGCGAGCAGCGGGCGCGGTGGCTCGCTGAGCTCGAACGTGTCCAACGCGACGACTTTGTCGAGTTCTTCGAAGCGATGGACGGGAGGCCCGTGACCATCCGCCTTCTCGACCGAACACTCGAGGAGTTCATGCCACGCGAGGAAAGCGCGATCGAAGCTCTCGCCGAGGAGCTCGGCCTCGAACCGCACGAGATACGCAAGTCCGCGGTCCGCAATGGCGAATCTAATCCCGCGTTCGGTCACCGTGGTGTTCGTTCGGGCCTGACCGTGCCTGGCCTCTATGACATGCAGCTTCGGGCAATGCTGTTTGCCGCACGCGACTGTGTCGAGCGAGGCTTGGCGGTCGAGCTCGAAGTGCTCGTTCCAATGGTTGCTTTCGCAACGGAGGTCGAAGCGGTCTGTCAGATCTTGCACGCGGTCGAAAAGCAGGTCTTCAGCGAGCCGCAGCACCTCTTCACCTGCCGCGTCGGCACCATGATCGAGCTTCCCCGCGCATGTCTAGCGGCCGAAGAGATCGCGCGATTGACGGAGGTTTTTTCGTTTGGCGGCAATGACCTCACCCAAGCGGCGCTCGGCATCAGCCGGGAGGACGCGAGCCGGTTTCTTCCCAAGTATCTCGACGAGCTCGGTCTGCTAGGCCACGACCCTTTCACGCACCTCGACGACCGAGTCGCAGAGCTCATCCGAATCGCTCTCGAACGTGCCAAGGCGGTGCGCCCAACCCTCGTGGCCGGCCTGTGCGGCGACCAGGGCGGCCACCCCGGGTCGATCGAGATCTGCGAGGAGCTCGGCCTCGATTTCGTCTCTTGTCCACTCCCACAGCTGCCGGGGGCCCGGCTGGCAGCCGCGCAAGCTCGGCTTCGTCGACTGGACAACCCAACCCAGCCTTTTTCCCCTTGCTGACGACGCGGCACCGTGTTCCAATGTCTGTTGGAAGATTGCGGTGACACTGTATGCCCGGTAGTGTGAGACGGATCGACGGCGATCCGGAGGACGGCGGTCGACACTCCGGTGTCTCGCGAGCAGCGGATGCGCTGATCGGCACTATCATCGACCGTCGCTATCGTGTCGAGGCGCTGCTCGGTGAGGGCGGCATGGGCTTGGTCTATCGAGTGATTCATACCGAGCTCGACAAGACGCTTGCTATGAAGGTGCTCCGGAGCCCGAACACCCGCGACGAGGAAGTGCTGGCCCGCTTCCGGAGAGAAGCGCAAAGCGCGTCGAACATCGGCAACGAGCACATCGTCGACATCATCGATTTCGGTACGCTCCCCGACGGCTCGACCTATTTCGTGATGGAGTGCCTCGAGGGCCTCGATCTCATCGATACCATCGACTCCGTGCAGCGCCTCCCCGAGGGCCGCGCGATCCACATCGCACGCCAGATCTGCCTTGCTCTCGGCGCCGCCCATGACGCGGGCATCGTCCATCGCGATCTCAAGCCGGAGAACGTGTTCCTCGTTCAGCGAGGGGCTGACCAAGACTTCGTCAAAGTGCTCGACTTCGGAATCGCCAAGGTCGCCAATGGCGCGCACCGGCTCACGAAGGACGGCGAGGTTCTCGGCACGCCTCATTACATGTCGCCCGAGCAGTGCGCAGGAGACGGCATCGACCACAGAACCGACATCTATGCGCTCGGGGTGCTCCTTTACGAGATGGTGACCGGGCACGTGCCCCACGATGCGGACACGATGATGGGCATTCTCACCAAGCACATGTACGATGACCCGGTCTCCCCGACCGTGCGGGTTTCGAGGCTGTCGAGAGAGCTCGAGCGCATCATTATGCGATCCCTCGAAAAAAGGCCGTCGCAGCGCTACCAAACGATGAAGGAGATGGAAGCCGAATTGGGTCAGCTGCAAGCCGCGAGGGAGCCTTTTGGCTCCGATGTGATTACGCTCAAGCTAGAAGCCGGGCCAACACGCAGGCGAGCGTACAAGACCGCGATCTTCTTGGGGATCTCGGCTCTCGTCGCCGCGGCAATTATCGGTCTGGCCGCGGTCGGGGGCCTCTTCGATGCACCGGTGTCCGAGCCGGCGAAAAGCGAGCACCTGCCTCAACCGCCCGAGGTCGCCGAAACCGACGAAGCCGATGCCGTCACTGAAGTAGTCGCTTCCCCGCAGCCAAAGCAGGAGCGTGCAAAGCGCAAGCCGCGCCTCAGGCCGAAGCCTTCGGAGTCGAGCGGGCACGACGACGGACCCATCCTCGATCCCTGGAAATAACGGGCTCGTTGCGAGTTGCTCGGCATAGGCCGAACGGCTAGGGTGGCGCCTCATGGGGTCGCAATTCGGCCCACAGGGCCGCGCAAGCCGCTTGTCCCTGGGGTTCTTGCTTATTTCCGGGCTGATGGCGGCCGGCTGCATCAACAAAGAGGGGGAGCGGCTTCCGCAGGGCCTCATGACGTTTCCCATCGCCATCGAGCTGTCGCTGCCGCCCGCTGACGACGCGCCGCCGGAGTACGTCTTCGTCGCTAACTCGAACTTCGCGCTCCAGTTCAATACGGGAAGCCTTCAGTCCTATGACCTGCAGGTGCTGAACGACGCGATCGACAGCACGGGGGCATTCGTCGGGGAGGGATGCAACGGCGCTGGTTTTCTCAACGTCTGCCTTCAGCGCGACGCGACCACCGGGGTTCAAAACGCATGCATCGCGCCTGGCACGCAGACGATCGACTGCAATTGCGACCCTGACGTCGACGAGGACTGCACGGCGTGCGACTGTGACCCGGACAGCTCGGAGCTTCGTTGCGACCCCGTGCCCCCAGATCGGTGCTCGGTGATCCCTGAACAGCTCCGGCTTCGAGACCGGGGCGCCCTCCTCAAGACGGTCGTCGCGCCAGGGCTCTTGCTGAGCGAGGCAGAGATCGGCTCGTTTGCGGACGGTCTCGCTATCTCGACCACCGGTAGACGCCTCTACATCCCCGTTCGCAGCGACGCGAACGTGACCTTCATTGACGTCGATTCCGAGGGCCTGCTCGACTGCGGCAGTGGGTTCGTTCCACAGCAGTCGTGCACCGAATTCTATCGCACGAGCAGCGCCGAGCAGGTCAACCCGAGCGCCCCAGTCGAGATGCCCCCAGACCCGGTCGATGTGTTCGCGGGGAGTCTCGCAGCCGATTTCGATCCTGCGTTCGAGGGCGAATACATCTTGGTGGCGCACCGCGAAGGCGAGGCGAGCTTGCTCTTCGACCAGGAGCGCAACGGCGTCGTGCGCCCCCGGATCGCCGCCAGCCTGGATGAGCTCGCCCCCGAGCAGGTGACGATCACGTACCAGCCCGCCGCGAAGAAGGCTTGGATTTCGAGCGCGGTGACCAACCAAGTGATCCGGGTCGGCGTTGCGATCGACGGCGATCTGACGCAGAGCAGCCTCTTCAACGCCGGGACCCTGTTCGTTACCGGCCTCGACGTGGGCAACGTCATGCGCGACATCCTGTTCGACCCGAGGCCGGGCCGTGACCTAGCCTACATGGTCTCCCGCTCTCCGGAGTCGCTAGTGGTGGCGCGCTCCGATTCGGCGGGAGAGCAACTCAACGTCGTCGGCCAGATCTCGGCCTGTCGTGGTCCATCGCGTTTGAAGCTCGTGGAGCTTCCCGCACGTGGCGGTATGGTGCTCACGGCCTTCATCAGCTGTTTCGACCAACGCATGGTGCAGATCATCGACGCCGAGCTCTTTCAGGGGATCACGATCCTCACGAATATCAGCGGTTCGTTCGAGTTCGTGGTCGACGTCCCGAGGGAGCGCATCTACATCGCCGACTTCAGCACGTCGGTCTTGCGGATCGCCGACCTCGGCCCCGTTCTCGATTGTCTCGAGGTGCCGGCCACGGGCGCGGGTGGCGCCGGCGGCGTGGGTGGCATGGGCGGTGCCGGCGGCATGGCCGGTGCCGGTGGCATGGGCGGTGCCGGTGGCATGGGCGGTGCCGGCGGTAGCGCCGGGACAGGCGGGACCGGGGGGACCGTCGCCGAGGCTTCTTCGCCGGAGTGCTCGCCAGTCTTGATCGGCCTCGTCGGCTTGCCTCAACCGGTATCGGAGCGACCGCGATGATCCGTTGGGCCACCTGTTGCCTTTGCGCTTGCCTGATCGCCGCGTGCAGTCGCGGCGGGACGCAGGTGGTGCTCCCCGCGCTCGACCGCTCTGCCAAGATTCAACTCTTTTGTGCAGACCTCGAGGAGATCAGCGCGGTTGATTTCGAGGTCCGCGCGCTCCTTCCCCTCGACGTGTGCGGGCTCGAAACGACCGAGTTCGCGGCAGACTTTACGCCCTTTCGGCTAGGCGCGGTCACGCAGATTCAATCGGGCGAGGTGGCAGCGATCAACTTCTCCGCCCGCGCGGTTTTCGACACGAACGAGGCGGTTCCGGGTTTCACTGCGTTTCAGGTCGGGGAACAGCCGACCGGCATTCAGATCTCCCCGTTTGATCCGACGTTCACCTATGTGAGCAGCTTCAGCTCAAGGACGGTCCAGTCGTACCCCACCCAGAGGATCCTGACCAGCGACGATGATCCCAATTTACCCGCAAACGATGAAGTAGACCTCCAAGCCGGTCCCACCGATCTCGCCCTGTATGAGCTCGTCGGTGACGCGACGATCGGAAGTGATGACGGAGGCCTAGTTAATGGCGTCATCCTGGGCGCGATCAGCTACCGCTGGCTCTACGCCCCGATTCCGGATCTTGGGGTGGTTGCGCAGATCGAAGTACTGGACTTCGAAACCGGCGAGCTGGGCGAGCCGACGTTCCTCGAGCTCGAAACCGCAACCTGCGACACGACCAATCCCGTGCCCCCGCCTGCATCGACATCGGCGGACTACCACCGCATCTGCCCGGAGGAAGAGCGCTTCATCAAGTCGGTCCAAACGACGACTCCCTGCGTCGACGATCCTGAGGAGGGACCGAGACCCGTAGCGGTGAGCGTCGACTACGGCGACTCGAATCCCCTAGTGGGCGACGATGTCCTTCTCGTGAGCGATGCCAACCAGCCGATCATCCATCGGTTCCGGCTCGAAAACGAAAACGGAGCCACCACGACGCTCGACCCGATCGTGACGGACACCCCGACGACCGCCCTCGCCATTACGCCGCCCGTACCGGCGTCCTTCAATAACGAAACCGCGACGCAGCGCTACCTCTACGCGATCAGCGCCACCGATGGCAGCGTGCTGGTGGTTGACTATACCACGGACTCGCCCGACTTCGGGGCGGTATTGCCTGTGATCGCCGGCATCTCGGCACGCGCGAACCAGGAGAATGTCGAGTCTCGCAACCGCGTGCGCTCACTCTTCGCCAATGCACGCGCGATCGAGGTCATCACGCCCGACTACCAACTGACGGACGGCGAGCCCCCGGCGGTCCCGCTCGACGACTTGTGTGAGCCCCTCGACAGCAACGAGGTCGCGCAGGCGCGGAATCCGTCGAACATGCGCGGGGTTTTCCTCGCGGTCAGCTTGGCTTCCGGCCAGATCTTTTTCCTCGACATTTACGACCTCAACGCCCCTTGTCGGGGAGGCTCTTGCGATACCTTCACCGAGCCTGACGCACTCGCGAGCATTCGTCGCCACCGGCGACGGTTCCAAGTCACGCCCACGTCGTTCATCGAAATCCAAGGCGCGCCGGCGTTGGTGTTCAACGCGGCGCAGGGCACCCTCGACAACGAGACCGGGGCGCCTCGCAACTCCGACGGGCCTGGCCTCGATTTCATCCCCTGCCCGGAGTCGATGTTCGGCGTGTTTGGCATCGACCCCGCTGGCGGTACTGAAGCGCTGATCTGCACCTCGTCGCAGGTCTGGAGCAACGCGCCTTCGCAGAGATGGGACGCGGAGTGGGAAGGCCTCATCCCCGCGTCCGAGGGCGGCCTCGGATCGTTTTCGAACGAATCGTTCAGCGGCGAGCCCGGCAACTGGTTTCTCGCGGGGGACGTTCCGTTTTGCGAGATCGGCGTTCTCGGGCCGAGCGAGCTGCCTGGTGCCACGATGATCCCGGGCTTGATCAACACACCGTATCGCGGCGACCGAGTCCTCATCACTGGCGAGCTGCCCCCCAACCGCAGAGACGATCCCGACTGCCAGCAGTTCGAGGATGTTGCCGACGAGATCGACGACTTTCCGGTTTGGTTTCCGATCGTGCGCGCATTCAATGACGAGCTCGAGATCGGTGAGTCGCCCAACCCCAATCGCTACACCCTCGCGCAGGTCGCGTTTTGCTTCAATCAGTTCACCGAATACCAGATCCATACGCAAGACGCCTATACCGTCGTCGGTACATCGTCGGGCTTCATTCACCGCGTCACCCCGGACCCGGACACCGATGAGTGCATCCTCGACGAAAGCCGGCCGATCATGACGATCGACGGGGCTCTCGATGTTGACACCGTTCTGAGCGGCCGGGCGTTTCCCAACGTTCAATTCATCAACCCACTGGTGAGCTTCCAGATTCAGCCCTTCGCCGAGGGGGTCGTGCCCACGGACTCTACGCTCGCGGTCCTCACGTTCAACATCTCCAACGGGTTCGGTTTCTTACAGTTTGACGCGAGTGTCGGAATCAGCTCGCTGCCGGCGTCGATGTTGTTTTCGGAGCCCTTCGACCGGCTCTACTTCATCGATTTACAGCGCGGCGTCAGGGAGATCACATTCAACCCCCTTTCCACCATCCAAACTTTTCAGTAGACCTGGGCTATGGGTGTGCGGGGGAGGGCGCGAAAGAAAGACCACACCCCGGTCATGCAGCAGTTCCTGCGGGCCAAGGGGAAGCATCCCGATGCGATCGTCTTCTTTAGGCTCGGCGACTTTTACGAGATGTTCTACGACGATGCGGTCCACGCCGCGGGGATCCTCGACATTGCGCTGACCTCTCGGGGCACCGGCCCGGACGGCAGCAAGATCCCGATGGCCGGTGTGCCTCATCACGCCGCCGCGGGGTATCTGGCGATGCTCCTCCGCCATGGAGAAAAGGTCGCGATCTGCGAACAGATGGCGGACCCCTCGACCGTGAAAGGGGTCGTACCGCGTGAGGTCGTCCGGGTCGTGACCCCGGGGCTCTGCCTCGAGCCCGACGCTCTCGATGCGAGAGCGGAGAACTTCTTGGTCGCGGTCACCCGTGACGGTGGCATTGCTGCCCTCGAGGTGTCCACCGGTGCGCTTCGCGCGTGTGCCGTCGAAGTCGGTCCACAGCTCGTCGGCGAGCTGGTGAGATTGGACCCGGCCGAGGTCTTGGTGGAGAGCGGCGACTCCAAGCTAGAAACCCTCTGCCGCGACAGTCTTCCGCAAGCAGCTCTTCGCACTCTGCCAATGAACGAGACGCTCGATCCGTTGCACCAGCTCTTGCCCGAACGAGCGGCAGCCGTGCTCCTTGCCGAAGAGCACGCCGCCGAGGCCGCGTGTCTTGCCCTGGCCTACGCGCGCACGCATCAGATGAACTTGCAGATCCACCGAGCAACCCTCTATGCGCCAGGGGAGCGTCTCGTGCTGGACGACGCGGCGGTGCGCAACCTAGAACTCGTCCGCACGCTCGAAGGCGAACGCCGTGGCTCGCTCTTGGAGCTCTTGGATGAAACCAAGACCCCGATGGGCGCTCGCACCCTCCGCAATCGTGTGCTCGAGCCGCTCACCGATGTCCAACGAATTCGTCGCCGACACGATGCCGTCGAGATGTTCACCTCGGACCCACGCTTCCGAGATGAGGTGCGCGCCATCCTGAGCGGGATCGGCGACCTCGAGCGGCTTGCAGTCCGCACCGCGGTGGGATTGGCCACGCCGCGCGACCTGGGCATCATCCGAAACGCTCTGCGGGGCGCGTCGCACCTGGACACGCAACTTGCAGAGCGGCCGGAGAACCCACTGGACGACGTGCTCACCTCGCTCCGGCCCGAAGACCTCTGCGCGGACGTGCAAATGCTCCTCGATCAAGCGCTCGTGCCGGAGCCACCGGCAGTCGATCGACAGGGCGGGATCTTCATCGACGGGCACCTCCGAGAGCTCGACCGATTGAGAGAGCTCTCCACGACCGGCAAAGACGTCATTCTCGATCTCGAGCGGCGGGAGCGCGTGCGGACTGGCATCAGCTCGCTCAAGATCAAATTCACCAAAGTCTTCGGATACTACATCGAGATCACCAAATCCAAGCTCGACGCAGTGCCAGACGACTACGTGCGCAAGCAGACTGTTGCCAACGGTGAGCGTTTCATCACGGCCGAGCTCGCAGAGCTCCAAGATCGAATCCTTCACGCCGATGAGCGGGCGCGTGCGCTCGAGGCCAAGGAGTTCTTGGAGCTCCGCCGGTCGATCGGCGAGCACGCCCCACGGCTTCACGGATTGGCGCGGGCGATCGCGGCCATCGACACCCATGCTGCCCTCGGGGAGGTCGCACACGCGCGGGGTTACGTTCGACCTTCGGTGGATGGCAGCCGCATCCTTTCGCTCGAAGACAGCCGGCACCCCACCGTCGAATGTTACGCGGCCGAAGATGGATTCGTGCCCAATACGATCGAGCTCAACCCCGAAGCGACCCGTTTTATGCTGCTCACCGGACCGAACATGTCCGGCAAATCCACCGCCATGCGGCAGGCGGCCCTGGCGGTCATCATGGCCCAGGCGGGGGGGTTCGTGGCGGCCAAACGTGCCCGAGTCGGGATCGTCGATCGCGTCTACACCCGCGTTGGGGCGAGCGACCACCTCGCCCGGGGCCAAAGCACATTCATGGTCGAGATGATGGAGGCCTCGACGATTCTACGAGGCGCGACCGACCGCTCGTTCGTGATTCTAGATGAAATCGGACGTGGGACCAGCACCTATGACGGCCTTGCGATCGCCTGGGCGGTTGCCGAGCATCTACACGATGTCGTGCGGTGTCGTGCGATCTTCGCAACGCACTATCACGAGCTTTGCGAGCTTGCAGATCGCTCTTCGAACGCAGCGAACTACAACGTCGCGGCAAAAGAGCATGATGACAGTATGATCTTCCTCCATCGTGTGGTGCCCGGTGGCTCGAGCCGAAGCTATGGCCTGGCCGTTGCTAGGCTCGCTGGCGTCCCACCGGTCGTCCTAGCGCGCGCAAAAACGAAGCTTCAAGAGCTCGAGGCACTGCACCAATCCACCGACGAGACAGCTTCGTCACAGTTTGCGTTGTTCGAGGCCGGTCCGCCTGCCCGCTCGGAGCTGGAGGCGACTCTCGAAGCGCTCGACGTCGAACGGATGACTCCGGTCGACGCGCTCGTGACTCTCGCCCGCCTTCGCGACCTTGCGCAGCGCGACGACGACTGACGATTCCGCGGGTCCACGGTATACGTTCCAAGGGACGGCTGATACCATCACAGTCATGGACGAGCGGCTTCACAGGATCACGAAGGCACTCGAAGAGGCTGACCGCCAACTCGTCGAGGCTTTGAACGCGCGCGCAAGGACGATCCAACAATACAGAGCGTTGCGGAGCGAAGCAGGTGACGAGCCGCTTCGACTTCCGAAGAAGACAGCGGTCATCTCCGCAGCGCGGGCGTTGGCGAACGAATTTCCAGCCGCCAGCATCGAACCGGTGTTTCGTGAGGTGCTCTCCGCCTGTACCGAGCTCATCACGCCCGACGTGGTGGCCTACTTTGGTTCGCCCGGCGGCCCTGCACACGCCGCGGCGCGCGAGTACTTCGGGCACGCGCCGAGCTTCCGACCCACCGAGTCGGTCCGGGAGGCGCTGGATGCTGTGCTGCACGCGCACGCGACCTTCGGTGTCGTCCCACTCGAGACCTCCACCGACGGCGCGATCACCGCAACATTGACGGGCCTGGTTGCGACCGACGCGAAGCTTTGCGCCGAGCGTAGTGCTCCGTTGAGGTACCAGCTTCTGTCGCAGTCGGGGGATCCTGCCCACGTCGTGAAAGTCTACGGCGCTGCCCCAGCGATGGCGGCCTGCGAGAGGCAGCTGCGCTCTCGTTACCCAGACGCGATCTTCGTCGACGTTCAGTCCGGTGAGGCCGCCGCGCACTTTGCATTGGCCGACGACCAAGCTGCCGCAGTGGGCACTAGCCTGTTGCGCGAGCTGCACGAGCTCCGGGTCATCGACGACCGCATCGAAGACGACTCGGGCGTACGAACGCGCTTTGGCATCGTCGGAAACCGCCTCCCATCCCGCACCGGTCAGGACCGCACCGTGCTCGCGATGGCTCCAGGGGACGACCCTGGTGCGCTTCACCGGGCGCTCCGACCGCTGGCCGACCGGAAGATCAACCTCACCCGGATCGAATCGAGGCCATCGACCACCACGGAGTGGCGGCACGTGTTCTTTCTCGAGCTCGATGGGCACATCACCGACCGCGACATCCTGACCGCGGTCGAGGAGCTGCGCAGAATCGCGCGTTATACCAAGGTTATCGGCAGCTATCCAAGACCAAGCTAGGCGATAGTGTGGGGGCGGTGGGGCGGGACCAATTGCTCGCCGAAGGCGATCCGGGCGATAGTGTGGGGGCGGTGGGGCGGGACCAATTGCTCGCCGAAGGCGATCCGGGCGATAGTGCGGGGGCGCTCGGCCACAAACGAAAATCTCTCGCACACTACTTTTTCGGATCAAACACTAGCGTGGCAGGCTGACGCACCCTCATGAGCAATCTCGTCGCCCCGCACATCTTGGCGCTGACAGCCTACGAACCGGGCAAGCCCGAAGATGAGCTCAGGCGCGAGCTCGGCGTCGACGAGGTCATCAAGCTCGCCTCGAACGAGAATCCCTACGGACCATCGCCTAAAGTCGCTGAAGCGCTCGACGCTAACGTTCACCTCAATCGGTACCCAGACCCGACCGGACACGACCTTCGCGAAGCTTTGGCAGCACACCATTCGGTCCCGGCCGACCACATCACCCTTGGCAACGGCTCGAATGAGCTGATCGACTTGCTGTGTCGCGTGTGCGCGAGCCGTGATGAGCACGCAGTGTTCGGGCACCCGTCGTTTCCGTGCTACCGCATCGGCTCGATCGCCCAAGAGCTCCGGTACAGCGCCGTCTCGCTCCGCGACGACCTTCATTGGAACGTCGACGACCTGCTCGACGCGGTGACGCCGAAGACAAAGCTGCTCTTCGTGTCGAATCCCAACAATCCGACCGGAAGCTACATCGGCGGCTCAGAGCTAGAGCGGCTTTTGACATCGGCCCCCGAGCAGGTACTCGTCGTGATCGACGAAGCTTATGTCGAGTATGCCGACATCACCGACTTTCGATCCGCCACAGAGCTCCGCGGCGCGCGCGAACGACTCGCGATCCTTCGAACCTTTTCGAAGGCGTACGGCCTTGCCGGTCTCCGCGTCGGTTACGTCGTCGGCACACCCGAGCTCGTTTTCGGTCTCAATCGACTGCGCGCTCCTTTCAATGTGGGCACGATCGGGCAACACGCAGCGCGGCTCGCGCTCGGCGACCAAGCACATCTTGCCACGACGGTCGACGCCTGCCTCCGAGACCGGACCAAGCTCCGGGACGCCCTGCATGAACGGAGCCTCGAAGTCGCGCCGAGTCAGGCGAACTTTCTTCTCGTCAAGATGCCCAAGCCGGGAAGGACCATCTACGACGCGCTGCTCCACGAGGGCGTCATCGTGAGAGCGATGCGTGAGCCTATCGAGTCTTGGATTCGCGTCACGGTCGGACGACCGAACGAGAACGCGCGCTTTCTCGACGCCCTCGACCGCGTGCTAAAGGAAACGGGTGACTAACGACGGCAAGCGCTATCGCGTGCGACGCTCCGGGCCTCTGCGAGGATCCATACGCGTGCCGGGCGACAAATCGATCGGTCACCGGAGCCTGATTTTCGGAGCGCTAGGACGGGGCACCTCGCGGATCACCGGGCTTTCCGAAGGCCTCGACAACCGGGCCACCGCCGATGCGTTTGCCGCGATGGGTGTCGCGATCGAAACCGGCTCAGGAGGCACCGGAGTCCACGGCGTCGGGCTTCGCGGCCTTCGCATGCCCACCACCGTTGTCGACTGTGAGAACTCGGGCACCACCATGCGACTTCTCTCCGGCCTCTTGAGCGGGCAACGGTTTGGCAGCCGATTGGTTGGAGACGAATCGCTGACGCGCCGGCCGATGGCTCGGATCATCGAGCCGCTGCGGGCCCGCGGGGCCCACATCGCAGGCACACCGGGCGCCAAGCCCAACGAGCTCTACCCGCCTATCTCGATCGCCCCACTGGTCGAAGGGGAGTCCTTGCGCGGGATCGAGTACACCATGCCGGTCGCGAGCGCGCAGATCAAAAGCGCTTTGCTCTTGAGCGGCCTCTATGCAGACGGTGTTACCGCCCTTGAAGAGCCCGTGCTTTCGCGGGATCACACCGAACGCATGATGCTCGCGCTCGGCGTTCCGCTACGGACGGCAGGCTCATCGGTGGTCCTCGACCCTACCGCCGAATGGACGGGCGGCTGGGACCCCTTCGAGTGGCATGTGCCTGGCGACCCGTCGAGCGCAGCGTTTCCGATCGTCGCAGCTGCAATGGTCGCGGGCAGTGAGCTGAGCGTCGAAGACGTCGGGGTCAATCCTACACGCACCGGCATCTTCGACTGGCTTCGGCTCTCAGGGGCAAACGTCGGGCACCGGCCAAGCGGCCACGGCGCGGGCGACGAACCGATGGCCGAGATCACGATCGCGCATGGCTCGATGCGCGGGGCCGTCGCGGGCGGTGAACTGATCGTTCGCATGATCGACGAGATACCCGCAGTCTGCGCGCTGGCGGCGGTCGCCAAAGGTGTGACCGAGATTCGAGACGCGGCGGAGCTTCGCGTGAAAGAGAGCGACCGCCTTGCCACGATGGCGAAGGTGCTCGATGCCTTCGGCGTTCCGTGCGAAGAGCTGCCGGACGGCTTGATCATCACCGGCGGCCAGCCGCTGCGGGCCGCTCACATCGCCAGTCGCGGTGACCACCGCATCGCCATGGCCAGCGCTTTGCTGGGCTTGGTGGCTGACGGGGAATCGGTCATCGACGGTGCAGAAGCGGTCGACACGAGCTTCCCTGGATTCGTATCGCTCATGCGCTCCCTCGGCGCACCGATCGAGGAGGAGGCTTCGTGAATCGCACACGTCCCGTCATCGCCATCGACGGCCCTGCCGGCGTCGGCAAGAGCACCACCGCGCGCGTCCTCGCTCAGCGCCTGGGCTATGTCCTAGTCGACACGGGCGCTCTCTATCGTGGGGTCGCGCTCGCCGCACGGGATCGCGGGATCTCGTGGGACGATGAGGAAGCGATCGTCACACTCAGTGGTGAGGTAGCGCTCTCCCTCGAACCGGGGGCCGACGGGACCCCGCGGCTCACGATCGACGGGGTCGACCGAGCCGACGAGATTCGCAGACCCGAAATCTCTGCCGGGGCGAGCCGGGTCAGCGCATACCCCGGAGTGAGGCGTGCGCTACTCGACATCCAACGGTCGCTCGGTCGCGACGGTGGCGTCGTCCTCGAAGGCCGGGACATCGGCACGGTCGTCTTCCCCGATGCCGAGGTGAAGCTCTTTTTGACGGCATCGGCCGAGGAACGCGCCCGCCGACGGGCACGAGATCTCCAAGACCGCGGAATGACTGCGGATAAGAACCAAATCCTTTCGCAGATCCGGTCGCGTGATAAGGCGGATTCTACGCGCCCGATCGCGCCGCTCAGACCAGCCGAAGATGCTGTGATCCTCGACAGCACGAGCCTCGACCTCGACGCCGTCGTCGAGCACGTTCTCGAGCTCGTTCGGTCGTGCGATTCCTCGGGCTCTCCGGGCGGATCGACCGGTCCCACCGTTGGTTGACACCTCCAAACCCGCCTGCTACCCACGCACTCCCTGTTTTTCGGGGGTATTCGGATGTGCGGCATGATCGTGCCGGGCGCCCGCGATAGCTCCGGAATCAGCGATTCATACATGACCGAAATCACAGAAACCCAAAACCCCGATCCCGAGAGCTTCGCCGCTCTTTTTGAAGCCTCGGCCGAGCGCACAGACCAACTCAAGGAAGGCGACATCGTCGTCGGGACGATCCTCAAAGTCGGCAAAGACACCGTCGTCGTCGACATCGGATACAAATCCGAAGGCGTCATCTCGCTGCACGAGTTCATCAATGCCGAAGGCAACATCTCGGCGACCGCGGGCGACCCCGTCGATGTCCTGATCGAGTCCAAGGAGGACGAGGACGGGCTGGTCACGCTGTCGAAGGAAAAGGCCGACAAGCTCAAGGTCTGGGACGAAATCAGCGCCGCATGCGAGCGTGACGAGCTGATCGAGGGCACGATCACCCAGCGCGTCAAAGGGGGCCTCGCCGTCACGATCAAAGGCGGCGTCAAAGCCTTTCTGCCCGGCTCACAGGTTGACCTCCGGCCGGTTCGCAACCTCGACCGGCTGCTCGGCCAGACCTTCGAGTTCAAGGTCATCAAGTTCAACAAGAAGCGAGGCAATATCGTGCTCTCGCGTCGCGTACTCCTCGAGAAGGAACGCGACCGCCTCAAAGAAGCGACCCTCGAAAATCTTCAAGAAGGCCAGGTCGTCACCGGCACGATCAAAAACATCACCGAGTACGGCGCATTCGTGGATCTCGGCGGCATCGACGGTCTCCTTCACATCACAGACATGAGTTGGGGGCGGGTCAATCACCCGTCCGAGGTCTTCGAGGTAGGCGACGAGGTCACGGTCAAGGTCCTGAAGTACAACGCCGACACTGAGCGTGTATCCCTCGGACTCAAGCAGACCATGGAAGATCCATGGAACGTCGCGACCGATGTCTACGTCGCCGGCAAGAAGGTCAAGGGCAAGGTCGTCTCCCTGACCGACTACGGAGCATTCATCGAGCTCGAGCAGGGTGTCGAGGGCCTCATCCACGTCAGTGAAATGACCTGGGCCAAGCCAAAGCATCCCTCGAAGGTGCTCGAGGTCGGCCAGGAGGTTGAGTGTGTCGTCCTCGATCTCGACGCCCAGAACAAACGCATCAGCTTGGGCCTCAAGCAGCTCGAGCCCGACCCGTGGACGGTCTTCACGCAGAAATACAACCCAGGCGACATCATTCAAGGCCGCGTTCGCTCCATCACCGATTACGGCGTATTCGTCGGCATCGAGGACGGCGTCGACGGCATGGTCCACAAGTCGGACCTCAGTTGGACCCAACGCATCAACAACCCCGCCGACCTCTACCGCAAAGGCGACGAGGTCGAGGCGATCATTCTTTCGGTCAACCACGATGACCGCAAGGTGAGCCTCGGCATCAAGCAGCTCTACGAAGATCCCTGGAGCTTCGTTCCGGAGCGTTACCCCGAGGGCACCGTGATCGAGGTTCGCGCGATTGGCGCAGACGAATATGGCATCCATATCGAGCTCGAGCGTGGGGTCGAAGGCGTCATTCCCCGTGGGGAGATAAGCGCCGACCTCAGCCAGGAGCCGACCGAGATCGTCAAGATCGGCGACATCGTCAAGGCCCAGGTCATCCGTCTGGACAACGACGATCGCACCATCACACTCTCGCTTCGCGCGGCCGAAGGCCGAGAGGTGAACCAGGTCGCGCGCCCCGAGGAAGCCCAGAAACGGGTCGCCCCTCGCAAGCTCGGACCAAGCCTAGGTGGGGCGCAGGCCACCCTCGGGGATGCCCTCAAAGACAAGCTAGGCGCGATCGCGATCGCAGCGACCGACGAAGAAGGGACGCCCCCTGCCGAAGAGACCTCCGCCGAGCCCGTTCCCGCCCCCGCTGAGACACCAGCAGCAGAAGAGACCCCCGAGTAGGGCACACTGGCACTGGCGCCGACGCTGGCACTGCCCCTGACACTGTCGCGGGTACCGCCGCCGCCACTCGCGACCCAGCCCCGTGGCGACGAAGTTGCTCTACGGGGTCAGTGCACGCTGACTACGACGGCGGTGATGTTGTCGCGGCCGCCACGTGAGTTGGCGATGTGGACGAACCGTTGGGTTGCGCCCTTGGGACCCATGTCGATGATCTCCGGGATCTCGTCCTCCTGGAGGTAACCGTGCAGCCCATCCGAGCACAGCAGAAAGCAATCCGAGGGTTGCACCTCGAAGAATCCCGTATCGACTTGGACGTACTCTCGGCTGCCGACGGCCCGCGTGATCACGTTTCGGTGTGGCGAGCGGGCCGCTTCGGACTCGGTGATGATCCCTTGCTTGAGCTGCCACGCGACCAACGTGTGATCTTCGGTGAGTGAGTTTGCCTGATGACCGCGGACCAAATAGATCCGGCTGTCGCCGACCTGCGCGGTGATGCCATAGTCGCCGCACATCGCGAGCACCGAAACCGTGGTCCCCATCCCCTGCTGATCGGGATCATGCTGCGCTAAACCGAAAACCATGTAGGTCGCGGCCTGGACGGCGCTCTCGACAACGCGGATGGCTGCGCGAAGCGATGCTTCGGAGGTGTCGCCCTGCGCGACCCTGTCGAGGGCACTGTGACCCCGCCTCACCATCCCATGAACGGTGTCGACGGCTTCCTGACTCGCGATCTCGCCCGCTGCGTGCCCACCCATTCCATCGGCGACGACGTAGAGCCCTAGGACGTCATCGACCAAGAAGGCGTCCTCATTGAGCTTTCGGCGTTGGCCTACGTCGGTCAGTCCCGCACTGTGGTATTGCAACTCGTCCTCGTTCAGCAGTGACGGCCGCTGACCGGCCTCGTCCCCCCAGGTTAGCGAAAAACTTCGAAGACCAGCAAGAAGGGCGCCAAAATCATGGGTTCCGCGCGTCTCATCGCTGACAAGAGTGGACGGACTGCTAAGCTTTGCGCCCGATGGGACCCCCTCAAGCAGCGCCGCTCCCCGAGGACGAGCTCGAAGCGACCTGGCGGGTGCTCTTGGGGCGGAAGGCTCAGCTCAAGTCCGATCGAACGCTCGCCGAGCTCGCGATCGAGCTGATTCGAGCGCTCGGAAACGAGACGTCGCACCGAGACGTGCTTCGGGAGCTGGCAGAAGCGTGGTCCGAAGACTGGAAAACCACGTTGGCGATCGCTGCCCTCTTGATCGACCAGGCAGCACGCCGGGGGATGGACGAGCCGGTCGTGACCGAGGATACGCCCGCGCGGTGGGCGTCCGACACGCTTCGACGCGCTCTGGACGCGCTCTCTGATCGGGAACGGCGGGACCCGGACATCGCGGGCCATCTGCATGCGAGCCTTGGCAATGCGCTGCGTCTGTGCGGCCCCGGCTACGACGCGGATGCACAACAAGCCTTCAACCGGGCGCTCAAGCTGGACGGGGAGCGAAGTTCGTGGTGGTACGACTTGGGACTATTGCACAAATGGCGCGGTCGCTTCGAAGAGGGACTCAGGGCGAACCAGATGGCGCTCGACCACGAGGCCGCTAGACGCCCCGCTCTTTGGAATCTCGCGATCTGCGCGACCGGGGTCGGCTCTCGCGAGGTCGCATACCGGTGCTGGGAGGAGCTCGGGATGCCCGTCCAGGCGGATCCCAAGACGAACATGCCCTTGGTCGACGGGCTTCCACCCGTTTGGATCCGGGTGCTCTCGCGGCCCTCACCCGTCGACGCGACGTCGAAGCTTCCAACCGGGGTGGGGTTCGAGCTCGTGTGGGTTGCTCCGCTCAGCCCGTGTCACGGAGTCGTGCAGTCGCCGACTTTCCGCGACGCCCCGATCGACTACGGAGACCTAATCTTGTGGGACGGCGCACCGGTCGCCGAGCACCGCATCTCGGAGTCCGGTCCGGTGCCCGTATTCCCACTCTTGGAGATCCTCCGGCGCGGCGATGAGCACCGATGGCCTTTCTTGGCGCTCGAAAACGAATCGGGGGCCCTCACTGAGCTCGAGCAAACGCTGCCCCACGGAACGCGGGTCTTCATCCAACGCGAGCGAATCGAGCATCACTGCGCGGCATGTGAGGCGGGCGAGCCGCACGATCACGGGGCAGTGTCAGCGTCAGTGCCAGGGTTCGCGCGTGGGAAGATCATTGTGCCGGCTCGTGTGCATCTCGCTTCGCTTAGAGATGCCTGGGAGGCCTCGGTCAAGAGCGGCGCGCTGGCAGCCTCGCTCCCGAGCCTCTACGAAGAGCTCGGCGAAACCAAGCGGGCTGGCCAAGAGCACCAGGCGTGGCGCGGCCTCGAGCGAAAGGCGCTTCCCCGGAAGGCCAACCAGTGAAAGAGGCGGATTTGCTGCCCTCGGAGCAGCACGCGTTCGACGGTCTTCCCAAGCTCGACGCCGCAACCCTTCACGAACGCCGGCAGACCGTCTTCCTCGTTTTCTCCGGCTTCTTTCTCGGAACGCTCGCGATGCTCAACATCCTCGGCATCACTCGCTTCATCGATCTGAGCTTCCAGATCCCAGGAACCGATCTCACCATTCCCATGCCGCTCGCCGTCGGGGTGTTGCCCTATCCGATCACATTTCTGTGCACCGACTTCTTGTCCGAGCTCTATGGCCGCCATCGCGCCAACCAGGTGGTCTGGGTTGGACTGGCCCTCAATCTGTGGGTCATGTTGATTCTCTGGATCGGCGGCGAACTGCCCGGCTTCGAGCTTACTGAAGCGCCCACCGAAGGCGTCTTCTTCGAAGTCCGCCGGTTGGCCTTTGGCGCGGTCACCGCTTCGATGATCGCCTACCTGGCAGCGCAGTTCATCGATGTCCAGCTTTTCCACTTCTGGAAGCAACTCACCGACGGCCGCCATCTGTGGCTGCGGAACAATGGCTCGACGCTGATCAGTCAGCTGGTCGACACAGTAGCGGTGATCCTGATCACGCACTTCTTTGCCAGGGCGCTTCCGATCAATTCTGCGGAGTCCCTCTGGCCGCAGTTGGTCACCTTCATCGCCGCCGGTTACACCTTCAAGCTCACTGTCGCTCTGGTCGACACGCTACCCTTCTACATCGGCGTCAAACACCTAGGCCGCTACCTTCGGATCCACCCTGTGCACGGCACCCGCGGTTAGCCCCCATGTCAAAAACGGGACGCCCCGGAACGCCTGGCGCAGACTCAGCCCGTGTCGGCATTGGATCTGGTCTTCGGGAGGTATGAGATCCTCGGCCCGCTCGGGGGCAGAGGGTCGACGAGGGCCTACAAAGCAAAGTCGATCGGGGTGGAGGGGTTCGAGAAAGAGGTCGTAGTTTGGCGAATCAGGGGTGAGGCGAATTCTGGCAGCACATCGCATGAGACGATGATCGCCGAGGCCAAGCGGGCGGCGCTCCTGTCGCATGCAAACATCGCGCAGGTGCTCGACGTCGGCGTCGAGAACGGTGACTGCTTCGTGGCGACCGAATACGTCGCGGGCGCGAGTCTCGCGTCGCTTCTCACGCAGCAACCCCTACCGTGGCGGATCATCACGCACATCGCCGTCCAAGTCGCAAACGCTCTAGACTACGCCCACGCCCGGAGAGACGCGAGCCAACGTCTGCTCGGGATCGTTCATCGCGGTGTGTCGCCCCATCGGATCTTGTTGAGCACCGCCGGAGGGGTAAAGCTCACTGGTTTCGGAACGACGTGGCCGCGCCGAACAGAGCTCGCCGAGCACGAAATGCGATATTGCTCCCCGGAACAGCTTGGCGGCGAGCCCTTGGACGGCAGAAGTGATGTGTACTCGTTGGGGCTCGTCGTCCAGCAGGGTATTTCACGCGATCACCCGATCGAGATCGAACGTGCGTTGTCACACGCGCTCGAACGATACCCAGAAGATCGCCCGACTGCCGGCGAGTTCCGCGATGCGCTCCGCAACGCTTTGCACGAGCGGGGCGAGTGGGTGAGGCCGGCGGAGGTGGCGCGGTTGGTCAGTGACAGCGTCAGTGCCAGTGACAGCGCCAGTGACAGCGTCAGTGACAGCGTCAGTGACCGTGTCGGGGCGCTCGTCTCGGTGGCCGGGGCGCTCGAGGGTTATGGGGCGCTCTACGCGGCGATCGACCATCTCGAGGCGGCGATCGAGGCTCAAAACCTCGATCGGCTCGAAGATGTCGCCACAACGCTCGTACTTTACGAACGATTTGGCGAGCTATGCCTGCAGGCACACGTCGGGGATCGGGGGGCCCCGACCATGATCGCTGGTCTGGATCTCGCCGACGGAGTCGGCCGCGACGACTGCTTCAACAGGCTCTGCGCGCTTCTAGCCGCGCTCCTGGCCCAAGCCGATCGCCTCGACGAAAGCCGGGAGTGGCGCGAACGAGCACACCAGGTCGCCATCGCCGGGAACTGAGGTCTATTCCGAGTCCGGCGTCGCCTCGACCTCGGTCTTTTCGACTTCGACCTCGACCTCTTCGGAAGCCGCCTCGGTTTCGGCCACCTCGGCTTCGGGGTCCGTCGCTTCCGCTTCCTCAGCCGCCTGTTGGGCGGCGGTTTGCTCTCGAACGGCACGCTCGAGGGCTTGGTCGCCGCTCGATGACAAGAACGCAAGCCACACCGAGAGCGCCATGAACGTAAATGCGAATGCCGCGGTCAGGCGTGTCAGGAGATTGCCCGCACCCGCGCCGCCAAAGATCTGTTGGCTCGTGCCTCCGCCGAACGCGGACCCAAGGCCGCCGCCCTTACCGGACTGCAGCAGCACCACCAGGATCAAAAACAAGCACACGAACACGTAAAGGATCGACACGAAGGTATACATGACTCAACTCTCCGCCCGGCGAACGCCGGCATCGATGATCGGAATGAAGTTGTCTGCGGACAACGACGCGCCTCCGACGAGCGCACCGTCCACGTCGGGCTCGGCGAGGAGCTCGTCCGCATTGGACGGCTTCACACTGCCACCATACAAGATCCGCACGGTGTCGGCCCACGACTCACCCTTGAGCGCACCGAGGTGATCGCGAATCGCACGATGGACTTCTTGAGCATCCTCCGCCTTCGCGGTGCGTCCCGTCCCGATGGCCCAAATCGGTTCGTACGCAACGACCAGCGGCGCCAACGCGACGGCGTCTAAGCCCTCGGTCGCCGCCTCCACCTGGCCAAGCACGACATCGAGGGTCTTGCCGGCCTCCCGCTGCTCGAGGCTTTCCCCGACACACATGATGGGAACGATCTTGTGAACCAGAAGCGCAGAGGCCTTCTTTCGTACGCCCGCATCGGTTTCGCCAAAGTACTGGCGTCGTTCCGAGTGACCGATGATGCAATGGGTGCATCCCACGTCGAGCAGGAGGGCAGGGCTGAGCTCACCGGTAAACGCCCCGGAATCCTCCCAGTACACGTTTTGCGCGGCGAGGCCGACCGCAGAGCCGGCAAGCGTCTCCCGAACCGGCACGAGCGACGTCGCCACGGGCGCGACCACCACTTGGCATGGCAGACCGTCGCGCACGCGCTTTCGGACGCCACCGGCCAATGCCTGCGATTCGGCGACGGTATTGTGCAGCTTCCAGTTTCCTGCGATCAGCGGTGTCCGCGTGCTCATGGCTTGAGGGCCTCCACGCCTGGCAGAGGGCGGCCCTCTAGATACTCCAACGAAGCCCCCCCGCCAGTGGAGACGTGCTCGTACTGGTCGGCAAGGCCTGCCTGCATGACGGCAGCCACGCTATCTCCCCCGCCAACCACGCTGAACCCAGGGCAATCCGCAACCGCCCGGGCGACCGCGAGAGTCCCCTCGGCAAACGCTGGATTCTCGAAGAGCCCCATCGGGCCGTTCCAGAAGATCGCTTGGGCGCGCCGAAGCCTGTCCCGATAGAGCCGCTCGGTCGCAGGTCCGATGTCGAGAGCCATCGCATCGGAGGACACCCGCTCTACACCAACCACCTCAGGGGTACTTTCCTGTGGCGAGCTCCCCGTCCGTAAGTCGATGGGGAGCAAGAGCTCGACCCCGCTCTCGGTGGCAGCGCTCATCAAGCTCCGCGCCAGGGCAAGCTTGTCGGTCTCGCAAAGGCTCTTCCCCATGTCGAGACCGCGCGCGGCCAGGAACGTATTGGCCATCGCCCCGCCGACGAGAAGCGCGTCCACTTTGGTGAGGAGCGCCTCGATCACCCCGATCTTGTCGCTGACCTTGGCACCGCCGAGGACGGCGAGGTAGGGGTGCGGAGCGTCGTTACGGAGACGGCTGAGCACCTCGAGCTCACGTCGCATCAAAAAACCCGCCGCGCGCTCCTCGATGAGCCCAGGCAATGCGCTCACCGATGCATGGGCGCGGTGCGCCGCGCCAAAGGCATCATCGACATACGCCCCGCACGGTCCTTTCAGCTCCCGCGCGAAGTCGGCGTCGTTGGCTTCTTCGCCAGCATGGAAGCGAAGGTTCTCGAGCAAGGCGACTTGGCCATCTCGGAGGTCTTGGACGACTTTGCGAGCACCGTCACCGATGCAATCGTCGGTGAGGCGAACCTCACCGGCGTCGAGAAGCTCGGCCACACGCAGCGCGACCGGCTCGAGGGAAAGCGAAGGGACCACCTTGCCTTTCGGGCGGCCGAGATGCGACGCGAGCACGACACGCGCCCCCTGATCGATGGCGTACTTGATCGTCGGAAGCGCGGCGCGAATTCGGGTGTCGTCGGTGACGCGGCCGTCGTCGAGAGGCACGTTGAAATCCACGCGAATGAAGGTGGCGACGCTTTCGAGGGACAAGTCCTCGATCGACCGAATCTCGTCGCTCACGGGCTTACCCCGCGCTCGATGCGATCCGCACCAAGTCGACCATGCGTTGGGAGAAACCCCACTCGTTGTCGTACCAGCTCTGCACTTCGACGAGGTCGCCACCGACGACCTGGGTCTGGGCCGCATCGACGATGGACGAATGGGGATTGCCGGTAAAATCGATCGAGACCAGCGGACGCTCCTCGAACGCGAGGATTCCGCGAAGCGGGCCGTCGGCGGCTTCTTTGAGAGCCTTGTTGACCTCCTCGCGGCTGGTGCTGCGACCGACTTGGGCGGTCAGACAAGTGAGTGACACGTTGGGGGTCGGCACCCGAATCGCGGTGCCATCGAGCTTGCCCTTGAGCTCGGGCAACACGAGGCCGATCGCCTTCGCAGCGCCGGTCGACGTCGGAATGATCGACAGCGCGGCCGCACGGGCCCGCCGCATGTCCGAGTGGGGAAGGTCGAGAATGCGCTGGTCGTTGGTGTACGAGTGCACGGTCACCATGTGGCCCTTGACGATGCCAAACGTATCGTTGAGCACCTTCGCGAGAGGCGCGAGACAGTTCGTCGTGCACGACGCGCAGCTGATGATCCGATCCTTCGAAGGGTCGAACTGGTCGCTGTTGATGCCGACGCAAAAGGTGCCGTCTACGTCGCCCCTGGCCGGGGCGCTGATGATCACACGCTCGGCGCCGGCCTTGAGATGCGCGGACGCAGTCTCTTGAGAGCGGAACAGGCCGGTGCACTCGAGCACGATCTCCGCGCCGAGCTCCTTCCACTTCAACTTGGATGGATCTCGCTCCGCGCTTACCGGAACTCGGTGGTCGCCTATCCAGATCGCTTCATCTTCGGCCTTCACCGGGTGCGAAAACTGCCCGTGGACCGAGTCCCACTCGAGCAGATGGGCGAGCATCTCGGCGCTCGTCAGGTCGTTGATCCCCACGAGCTCCACGTCGCCCGGCGCACCCTCGGCGATCACGCGGGCAACGCAGCGCCCGATTCGTCCGAAGCCATTGATTCCGATTTTCGTGGCCATCTCGACTCCCTTGGCAGGCCGGCGGCGCCCGTGGTTGGGCCCGGCGAGCGCGGAACGTAGCTGTGCGCTACGTCGCCGTCAAGGAGCCAAGCGCGCGAATAGGTTGCGCTTTTTGAGCGAAGCAGAACGGGCCCGCGAGGGCTCTCACTCCGCAGCTTCTTGCGCGTCGCGAAGCTCGGTCGTCACCAGCTCCAGAACCGCGTTGGTGAACGCCACGATGTCCGAGCGGCTGTGCCCGCTGTTCCGGAGCTCGCGGTAGACCGACTTGGCAATTATCCGAATGCCGCGAGCATCGACCGCTTGCGCCTTCGGCCTCTGAGTTCTGGTCGCCCCCATCGTGCGAGCATCATGCAGAATGTGTGCCATCCGAAGAAAGTCGCAAAGCGCCGCGCTTTCGGCGCAACTCTTGCCACAGAATTTACAGGGGCGGGCTTGATTTGCCACACCTGTGCGCAGAAGCGTAACCGTCGGTCACAGTGCGCAACATGTTTCGCGCCGAGCGGTTTGGCGCGAACCTCCATTCGCAGGCAGGAGACCAGAAACGCATCCATTTCGGCCGCTCGGCCGACTTTGCTCACTCGAGGGCGGATCGGAGCTCCGCGAGAGCGCTCGTGTGAAGACGGCTCGCCCACGACTTCGAGATGCCGAGCTCGTGCGCCAGCGCATCGAGAGAGCGACCTTCGAAGTAGTGGCCGCGCACCAGGGTCCTCTGCCGATCGGAAAGTCGAGCGAGGGCTACCAGCAAGCGCGCGACGCTTTCGTTCTTGAGCAGCGTGCTCTCGGGGGATTCCTCGCCGAGGGAACCGTGGAGCGGGCCGGCCGTCGTGAGCCCCGCACTAACTCTGGCAAACACCTTGTCGAGCGGGGTTGCAGCCGCTCTTGGAAGGGCGGTGGGAGGGGTTTCGGCCGACTCTCGGAGACGCTCGTGGGCTCGACGTGGCAAGTGGGCCATCTTGCGCACACCATCGAGCATGGCGCCCCGAATCCGATGATAGGCAAACGTCTGAAACCGAACGCCGCGCGCCGGGTCGAACCGATGCTGGGCTTCCAGCAACCCGCCAAACCCGAAGGCCACCAGGTCGTCGAGATCCCCATGGAGCGACAACTCCCGCCGTAGCCGCGCGGCCAGACCATGGACCATTTTTTCGTGCTGAGCGATGAACGCGTCTGCTGCCCGCATGCCTGCTCCCCAAACGGGTTTTCTGTAGCGAGGTAGGTAAATGAAGTCAAGTGTAATCTATTTACCTACCTCATTGTGTGCTGGGCGGAACGCGGGTGGTGAGTTATGAGGGAACCTGTGAACGCCCCAAGGCCCGGTATCGCCAGCGCAGACCGCCCCCGTCGGGGCCCGTTCGCGGAGCTCGTCGAGCGAATCCTGGATGATTCGAATGCCTTAGACGGCTTTGCGTTTGCCTACGGCGAGCTCGAAACCGAGGGGCGCCGCGACTTGATTCGGGCCGTGATCCAAGACGTTCCGAATCCGGGCAAGGCCCTTGGCGCCTTGCTCGCGGTCGAACCGGATGCAGGGCTGGCGGCAGACCTCGCAGGCCTCCTGCGGCGGCACGGCCGGACCGAGAGCTACGCCACCATTGAGAGGCGATCCTGTGGCGGTGGGGAAGCATGCTTCGTACGACCCCAGCTGGGTTTTGCTGGAGAGCTGTTTCGGATCACTTGGAATCACAATCAAATCGATGCCATCGAGATCGAATCTGGAATCGAGATGAGCTCTCTTGTCACCGGTTCAGAGTCGCCGGTGCCGATGGTGGTCGAAGTGGTCGCTCCCCTTTTGTGGCGCCACATCCGTGCAGCTGGAGCCTTGCCCGAGGGCGTGGAGCGCTTCGCCGGGTTCTTCTCGGTCTCGTGAGCGCCGTGTGTCAGTGACGATGTCAGTGGCCGTTGCCGAACAGCAGGTCGTCCCGCTTCGGGGTCTCCATCAGTGCGCCGTCTTGGGCGTCACGCCGAACCGTGAAGTAATGGCGGACTTCGGAGTCGCTATCCTCCCGGGCCACGACGATGATCGTGTTGAGCCCGGGCTGCATTGGAATCTCGGCGTCGAACTCCAGCTCTTGCGGCGTCCGGCTATGCTGGTTTGACTCGTAGTAGACCTTGCGCCCGCTCGCGAAGATATAGAGGTCTCGGACCCGGTCTTGATCCGTCGCCTTGCCCCGAACCCGGAGTGTCTCGTCGCGCGTCACGAAGTCGTCCAAGCCGACGAGCTCCAGCTCGGGTGGGGCGCTCTGGGTCGCCCATGCGAGCGCCGGGGCTTTGGAGATGGGACCGTTGGCAGCGGAGAGATCGCTCTGGCGGACCCAACCCGGGCGTCCACCGCCGAGGTCGATGCGTTCGTACCCATCGGGCCCCCTGGCCACTTGCAACAGCCGAACCGACTTCTCGACGCGAGCGATGATGCGGGCGTCGCTACCCGGGGCTTCTCGGATCTCGGTCCCAGCTCCGAGCGCGACCAGACGCTTCTGGGTGAGCTTCTCGACGGGGTGGGGCTCGTCGTAGACCGGAACTGCGATCTTCTCGGTCGAGTACACGCGCAGGTCGGTGTCGACGACGCCGACCTCGAGCTTGGCCTCGTTCTCGTCGAAATCGGGAAGCACCTGGAAGGTGAAGGGCACCACCCACTCCGCGCCTGGCTCCAGGTCACTGGTCTGAAATCGACCGTTGTGCAGGAGAACCCCGGGCCCGCTGCGGTTCGAAAGATTGGCTTGGACTTCATAGGTGCGACCGGGGCCGACATTTCTGACGGTGAAGTACAAGGTGACTTGCTCGCCCCGCTGGATGCGCCCGTCGTTGTTGCCGCTGACGTTGTCGGCCACTTGAAGCCCGTACGCGAAACGCGGCTCGGGGAGGGCGCGAATGAGCGTCCGAACCTCGACGGGCGCGGGGGCATGGCCGTGAGCCTCCTCGAACTCCACGATGATGCCGTCGGCGCGGTCGGAAATGTCGCGCGGGATCCGGCAAGCCCGCTTTTCATCTTCCATGCGACAGACACCCAGAGTCGTCTTCCAGGAGCGAGTTTCGCCGGGCGCGAGCTTGCCAAACACCAGCTCGCGACCCTCAAACAGACGGTTGTCGCTGCGCGTGACCGCGCCGAGTTGATAGAGAGGCTGTTTGCCCTCGTTGGTCACTTCGACCTCGAGCTCGAAGGGATCACCTGCCTTGGCTGGCTTGCCGCCGGTGCTCGTCCTGGCGACCACCCGGACTTCGCTCGGTCCTTTGTCCGGCCCGGTGCTCCAGTCGATCCCGAGCTTCTTGAGGTCACGCGCGACTTTCTCGTCCTCTTGCTTTTGAATGCGCTCGATGATTGGCCGCGCCGAGCGAAGCATCTGAGGGCGCTTCGGCGACTTGGCATTGACCACGAGGTTTCGCGAGAAGCGAATCAAGAAGTTTTCCTGGTCTTCGTTCTCCTCTTCGTTGGGCTCCGCCTCGAGCAACCGCTGACGAAGCTCGCTGTTGAGATAGTAGCCCAACAAGACCGAAGGCCGCTGCGCATCGCTCGCGCTCTCGTGGGTGAGGTGCGAGGGAAGCTCGCTCTCGCGCATGAACAGTTGGTCGACCTTCAGGTCCATGTCCTCCTTGTCGACCGTCATCGGGCTGATCCCGATATCGGGCACGATGCCAACCCCTTGTATGGAGAGGTCCCCGGGAGTCAGGTACTGGGCGACCGTGAGTTTGAGCGCCGAGCCGTCCTGGAAGTTGTAGAGCACCTGAACCGAGCCTTTGCCGAAGCTCTGCTCTCCGATGATGAGCGCACGGTCGTGATTCTTGAGTGCCCCGGCCACGATTTCACTGGCCGACGCGCTGCCCCCGTTGATCAACACGACCATCGGGTAGTCGGGCTCGGTGCCACCGCTGCGCGCGAATTTTTCCTCACGTTGCTGAGGATCCTGCGACGAGGTGGTGACGATGGGACCACCGTCGAGAAAGGTGTCCGCCACTTGTACCGCTTGGTCGAGAAGCCCGCCCGGATTACCGCGAAGGTCCAACACGAGGCCCTTCATCTTCTTCTTGTGAAGGGTTGCAAGCGCGCGGCGCAGGTCTTTTTCAGTGTTGCCTTGGAAGTTGTTGATCTTGATGTAGCCCACGCCGTCCCGGAGCATCCGGTGCTCGACCGACTCGATGTGGATCACAGCTCGGGTGAGCTCGACCGGCCGCGACTTGCTCCAGACGCCGGCCTTGCTCTTTCGGGTGATGTAGACGGTCACCTTCGAGCCTGGGGTTCCACGCAAGCGATCGACCGCTTCTTGAAGAGGCATGTTGAGGGTCGACTCGGCGTTGATCTTCACGATGCGGTCGTTACGCTCAAGCCCCGCCTTGAAGGCCGGCGTGCCGGGCATCGGGCGGATGACGGTCAGGTGCCCATCGCGAATCGAAATGACGATCCCGAGGCCCCCAAACTCACCGCGGGTGCTGGTCTGCATCTCTGCGAAGACCTTCGGGGTGAGCAATATCGTGTGGGGGTCGAGCGTTCGGAGCATACCGTTGACCGCCGTGTACTCGACATCCCGAAGCTCGAGATCTTCTTCGTATTGGAGGTGCTCTTGCAAGAAGGCGAAGACTTCCCGAAACCGCCCCGCCAGCTCCCACGGGCTGGTCACGTCCGAGACCACGAACTCGCTCTTGTCGCCATTGACCTGAATGGTGAAGGTGTCGGCCCCGTCTTGGTAGTGGACGAGAACCGGGGCGATGCTCCGCTGAATCGCGTTGAGCCCCGCCAGCATCATCCGCTGATGGTCGACTCGGGTCGGGTCGACGTAATGCTCATTCACCTCGAGGATCGCTCGGTTCATCACCGTGAGCTTGGTGAGATCCCAGGGAGTCTGCTCACGGGCGGCACGGGCCCGAGGGGAAGTGTCGATATCGATTTGAAGGCCGTTCTCGCGCGGCCAACCGAAGGAAATGGTGAACGCCGCAAGGACGACGACCAATCCAAGTAAGGGCTTCCAGAGTCTTCTCATGGGGTTTGGGGGGCGGGGGGCTGAGAGTTGAGTGTAGCTTTGTTATCCCAACGGGCCAACGTGCCTGTTGTCAACGACGAAGAAGGCTCGGGACCGTGGTCTTCCCAACGAATATTGCACTTAGAGGTCCATAAGGTTATCGAACCAGCGTGCCAAGCCGCATTCTTCGACAGCAGATCGCGAGGCCGGTGCTCGAAATCTGCCAAGAGCTCCGTAAGGCGGGGGAGCGCGCTTGGATCGTGGGCGGCTGTGTTCGCGACACCTTGCTCGGGGAGCCGGTCAACGATTGGGACGTGGCGACCTCGGCCTTGCCCGAAAAGGTGCAGCAAACCTTCGACAAGGTGATCCCGACCGGCATCGACCATGGGACCGTGACGGTGCTTTGGAAAGGCAGGGCCTACGAGGTGACGACGCTTCGAGGGGAGGGCGCCTATAGCGACGGGCGAAGGCCCGACAGCGTCGTGTTCGTCGGCGACATCGACCAGGACCTGGCTCGGCGCGACTTCACGGTGAACGCCATCGCCTACGACCCGGTCGACGGACGGGTCGTCGATCCCTTTCATGGCCTCGTCGACATGAACGCCAAGGTGCTCCGGGCGGTCGGCGACCCCAAGGAACGCTTTCAAGAGGACGGGCTTCGGATTCTCCGGGGCGCTCGCTTCGTCGCGACGCTCGACTTCGAGCTCGAAGACGCAACCGAAGCGGCCTTTCGAGGAGCGCTCGACACGTATCGCAAAGTCAGCCCCGAGCGCGTGCGCGAGGAATGGCTCAAAGCGATGAAAGCAAGGGCGCCCTCTCGGGCGTTCGAAGTGATGCGACGCACCGGCATCCTCGAGGTGACCTACCCCGAGCTTCTCGAGCAGGTGGGGTGCGAGCAAAACCAGTGGCATGCGTATGACGTCTGGGACCACACGATGCTCGTGCTCGACGAGTCGGAGGGCGAGCCGGTCGAACGCGTGGCGGCGCTTCTTCACGACGTCGCGAAACCCCGCACGCGCGCCCGCTCCGACAAGACCGGCGACTGGACCTTTTACCATCACGAGCGGGTCGGGGCAGACATGGCCGACCGATGGCTTCGGGACTACAGGTTTTCCAATCAAGAACGTGAGCTGATCGTCGGTCTCGTTCGTCATCACCTGATCTGTTACAGCAGCGAATGGACCGACGCGGCCGTCCGCCGCTTCATCAAACGCGTGGGTTCCGATCGCGTCGAGCCCCTTCTTCGCCTGGGCGAGGCCGACGCGCTTGGAAAAGGTCGCAACGTCGACGAGGAGCTCGCGCTGTTGAAAGAGCTTCGAAGGCGAATCGACGAGCAGATCGAGCAGGGGGGCGCCCTCACGACACAGGACCTCGCCATCGATGGAACCGACGTCATCGAGCACCTCGAAGGTGGCCCGGGACCGGTGGTCGGGCAGGTTCTTCGAGAGCTGCTGGAACAGGTGATCGAGGACCCGTCGCTCAACACACGAGACAAGCTGATGCCAATCGTCGAGAAGCTGGCCCGGGAGCTAGAGAAGCAGGGGCGGTAGCGGGGGACAGCGTCAGTGTCAGCGTCAGTGTCAGCGTCAGTGTCAGCGTCAGTGTCAGCGTCAGCGTCAGCGTCAGTGTCAGTGTCAGCGTCAGCGTCAGTGTCAGCGTCAGTGTCAGTGTCAGCGTCAGTGTCAGCGTCAGTGTCAGCGTCAGTGTCAGCGCTCTTTGATCATCGTGATTTCCTTTCCGAGCGGCTCGGGTCCCCTCCCTTGGTGAGGGGACCCGATCCACTCGGAAAGGAAATCACTCATGGGACTCATCGTTCAGCAAAAGGCACTTCAGGCAGCCGAGGGACTGCAGCCTCTTCTTCCCATCATCAGAAAGGCCGATAGGGATCTGTTCGACCAAGTGCGGCGGGCTATAAATAGCGTCGTGCTCAATCTCGCGGAGGCAGACGGGAATGACGCGGGAACGGCGAGAGCTCGATTCGCCACCGCGTGCGGGTCCGCCAAAGAGGTCCGTGCAGGGCTTCAGCTCGCATCGGCCTACGGCTACATCGGCCGGAACCGATGCGCAAAGCTCGACGGGCAGTCACAGTGCCAGTGCCAGCGCCAGTGTCAGCGTCAGTGCCAGTGTCGGCGCCAGCGCCAGCGTCAGTGTGATCTCGCTTGGGTCGTCGTGATTTCCGTTCCCAGGGTCTTGGCCTTCCCTTTTTTTGGAGGGCGCGCCTTGCTTCGGTAGCGTCGCTCATGATGAGATCCTGGGCCGCCATCGTCGTCACCGCCGCGCTCTTCTTGCCAGCCGTCGGGCAGGCGAAGAAGACCGAAGACTACCGGCATAGCTATGACCAGGTGTGGCGCGCCGCCGTGCGCCTCATTCGCGTCGACCAGGGCTACCCGATTCGCGATCGCGACGAGAGCATCGGCTACCTGCTCTTCGACTACAAGAACGACGGGCGTACCTATCCGGGAAGCCTCGAGGTCATCCGCATCGAGGATCAGGGCGGCGGCCCGGTGCGCGTCGTCATCCAGATCCCGGCCATGCCGGGCTACATCGAACGCATGCTCCTCGACAAGCTACAAAAGAAGCTCGTCGACGAGTACGGCGAGCCCGCCCCGCGGAAGAAACCCGAAGAGCCCAAGCCTCCCGACGAGGGAGAGGACGAGCCCTCAGCGGCGCATCGGTCGTTGTGATGGGCAATCCCTCATAGGTCACGGCCGCCACATCTCCCACAAGGGGCCTAGGCCCATGACGCTGTAGCTCGCGACCATGATCGCACCCGACACGGCGTACACGGCCACCGAGCCTGGCGACCCGGTTGCCGCGAGCCACGGTGCGGCGACGTGAAGAGCAGTCGCGAACGAGGCGAAGCCGATCCAGACGGCCTTCGAGGCGGGTCGGGCACGCGACAACATGAACAAATGGCTGAGGATCAGCAGGTACACGGGCATCGAAAACAAATGAAAGTGCGTGACCTCGAGTAGCTTCCTGCGCGACATCGGTTCGAATGCAGCGAGCTGTTCGCCGTCTGGAGGCAACAACAGCTCGGGACCGTCTTGGTCGGTCGGATTGTCTGGATTGTCTACGGGCGCCGCCTCGCCTTGGTAATAGGTGGCCACACCACCCATATCGAGCCCCACCATGTCGTCGGTAAGCACCAGCGTCAGGATCATGGCGATCAACGTGAAGGCCAAGAAGATCGAGTAGACGACGCGCGCTCCCCAGGGGAGGGCGCGCAGCCTGCCAGATGGTCGGGTGAAGTCTTGCATCGACGCGCTAGGACGAGGTGAGCAACAAGTGGTGCAGCAAAACGGAGGCGCGTTTGACCGCCTTGGCCATCGCACGTGTGGACAGGGTCGCTCCGGAGATGACGTCGATGTCGTATCCCGGTTTCAGATCATTGGTGGGCTCCTTGCCGACGAACTGCCTGCGGAAACGTTCAGACCGGATCCCAGCACCGTACGGTTCGCGATAGGCGACGACCTCCACCCGCGTGACGCGGCCTTCGCTGTCGAAGAATGTCGCGAAGTCGATGTACTCGTGTTGGCCGATCTCCCGATCGAAGAGGGCGTAACCGTCGATGTTGTCCGCCGAGTGCGCGACGTAAAAGGTATATGTGTCTTTTTTGAGCTTGGCGCCAAGGCGGGTTTGGATTCGTCGGCGCTGCTCGTCGGAGAGCTCGACACGCTTGTAGTCGACGCGATCGGATTCCCGAAACTGCTCGGCGAGGAGACCGCGCACGCTGTAGTAGACCCGTGCGTGGCCGCTTGCCGCCGTGCTCGCCCCGACCAGGGTCAGGACGAAGAGAAGCGCAGTCTTATTGAAAACGCATTTCATCTTCGTTTTCAACGATAGGGGTAGGTCTCGCGGCCTGCAACCGAAAAAAGACGCAGAATTTGCGGCTAAAACATCCAGCCCACCCCCAGATTCCAACGGTTTTCGTTGGGTCCAAAGGAGGCGAGCAACGCCTGATAGTCGAATTTGAACACAACCTGAGGAATCGGCCGGTAGCTGAGCCCGACCGTGGGGACGAGGAATGCCGGCAGATCGAACGCGGGATCCGGTTCTTCGAAGGTCGTGTCGTACCACTCGAGCCGAATGAATGGAACGAGCTCCATCTCGGTGTCGACCGAACCGATCACGTTGTAGCCAAGCTCGCCATAGACCCCGAAGAGGTTCGACCCGACCGTGCTGACCGGAGCGGTCTCGCCCGGCAGAATGGTGCGGAGCGCATCGGTGTCGCTGACGTGGAAGTACGCCACGACGGCACGCGACTCGAAGCCTTTACGGCGAACCCGCCAGTCGGCGGCGATCCCGCTCACCTTCACATTGACATCGAGCTCCCGCGGGCCGGCGAGGCCGAAGTAGGGTGCAACGCCGAGCACCATGCCGAGGGTGGGCTCCCATTCGAGGCGACCTGTGAACGCCGGGCCGTTGAGAACCGCTTCGGTCACCTTGAGCCGTCCGCCGCGGAGACCGCTCGAGCCCGAAAACCCGTTCGCATCCAAACCACCGATCACGTAAAACTCGTAACGCAACCCTTCGATCGGCTCTCCCCAGATTCCGATGCCGCCTTCGCGCCAGGTGGTGGGGATGATCACGCGATCGACGAACGGGCGCTCGACGCCGTTAAAGATCGGGGGCTCGTGCCACTGGTTGATGATGCCCATTGGCACCAGAATCACCCCAGCACGCAGATAGAGGGCCTCGCTTTCGCCCTTGAGGATCCGCCAATCGATGAACGCCTGTTCGACTTGAAAGGAACCGGGGATCGCGACACCGCCACTCTCGGCGACGAAGGCATGCTCGAGCTCGAGCTCGGAGTAAAAGCGAAAACGGTCGTTGAAATTGTGCGCGACGAACAACACCAGACGGTGCAGATCGAGCCGTCCGAAAGCAACCTCTCCCTCGGGCTTGATCAGATTGAAGTGCAGCTCGCCGTACCCACCCACGCTCGTTTTTTCCGCGCGGTCGAAGCGGGCCTGCTGCAGCCCTCGCAGCGGGTCGATCTGAGCGCCGTACTCACCGCCCGCCGGCTCTTCCGGAGCGACTTCGCCAGGCGCCAAGAGAATCGTCGGGCCATCTTCGGGGGTGGAGGCGTCCGGTGAGGGTGGGGCTGCGCCGTCAGCATCAGCGCCCGACACCTCATCGAGGGACGGTTCTTCGGCCGGAGACAGATCCGACGGTTCTTCCGCGACGCTTTCCGGTAATTCCGTGTCGGGGGCGGTGTCCTGAGCATGAGCAGGAATCGGAGCACTAAGGGCGACTATGGCCGCCAGGTATGCAGAAAACCCAATAATTCCGGGCGAATTCTGAAAATGGACCATCGTTCACTCGACTGTTGTTGCAAATGAAAGTGACTTTCATCTTCGTTAGCACATCATCGAGCTGACGCGCAAGCCCTTCCCGACGTTGGCGTGGGCGCATCGGCGAGCCGTCACTTCGCAATCGCCGCCAAAGTCGGCCGAACTTCTTGCGGTTATCCGTGTCAGGTCGCCGTTACGGGATCGGCTCGGCCACGGACTGTTCGAAGCAGTAGATCCGGAGGTTGTCGACCGCGCAGGTGAAGTTCCTGTCTGCTGTCCAGCCGGAGAAGACGGTCCACAACGCTCCCGCGTTGGACTCCAAGGATGCGCCCGAGCCCTGGTTGCTGGTGAGGCCGAGGCAGCCGTTATTGACCTGGACGTTCCCCTCGAGCGTGGTGTTCGTCCACACATGGCAACCTGGCGGGTTCGCGCCGACGTCGCAGAAAGCGTCGGATTGTAGGGTGTTGCCGTTCTCGTCGATATAGAGGGCGCTCTCGAGATGCGCTTCGTCCGGAGGCCGATTGGTGAGGCGGTCCCAACCCGATGCGACGGTCACTCCGTCGAGCTGGCGATAGGGAAGGGTCGTCTTTTCGAATCGTTTGCGGGGAGACGTGCATAGATCCGAAGTCCACGAGAACCAGTAGCCTCCGAGGCCTGCTGTGGCGGCGAGCTCGGCGCAGGTGATGTCCGCGCCACGAGGTCCACCGAGCGCGCCGTCGGATTGTGTGCTGCTCACGAAGACAAGCGACGACGCCTCGCACATGCCGTCGACACAAACCTGCATCTCCGTGCACGAGCCAGCTCCGCAAGGCCGATTGAACACGGGGCCGGCCCATTGGGCACCGCCGTCGGGGATACATGCGGGCGCGCCGCCTGTGCCGCCCATGCCCATGCCGCCTGTGCCGCCCATGCCCATGCCGCATGTGCCGCCCATGCC